>CEQK01005475.1_pt1 | contig 59205 bp, 59 predicted proteins | sample 531051 | NCBI WGS metagenome assembly CEQK01 (sample SAMEA2621229, study PRJEB7988) | marine metagenome | biome: marine biome (ENVO:00000447); feature: deep chlorophyll maximum layer (ENVO:xxxxxxxx); material: "saline water (ENVO:00002010), including plankton (ENVO:xxxxxxxx)" | depth 150 m
TATAACTCCTGACCCTACAACCAAAGATGATGATGGTAAGGAATTTATATCCTTTATGGTATTAAAGGCAGCTTGCCTAGCGGATGAAGGAGCTTTCAGAAATGCAGCGTTACTGCAAGGTGTTACAGCTAGGCTAGGCCCAGCGTCATTACAAACTGCAGGTTATGGCGCTCAACTTTCGATACTGCTGAATGAAGGCCCATGCAAGGCGTTTGAAGAGCTTAAAAAAGTATATAATTTTGGTTACAAAGGTGCTCAAGTTATAAGGGCGGTAATGAGTCCTTTTGTATCAAACGACTTCTTCCCCACTGCAGACGAAGGTAACACGCGCGAAACTGACAATCAAGCGACATAATTTTTTTAACAAGGAGCTAAGAAATGGCTAATGACGTAATATCTCAACCTCAAGGTTCAGGTACAGATGTTAAGAACGGTACAATAGTAGGCCAAGGGCCACTAGGTGCTGGAAGTGGAGTTCTAGGTAGCGATTATACTATCGACACCTATGTTAGTGCTCTTCCAACGACCGGAACTGTTTTTACTAAGTACAAAGACAGATTTGACGATTATAACTACTATAGTGCTTAATATAAAGGGGCATCAAGTATGGCCGGAGTACCCGAGTTCAGTACAGGCAGTAAAACCTCAATCGGTACGACTGCAGTACCTATAACAACTAGAGAGCTAAACGCTAGTAGAGGAGTCCAAATAATGGCTTCTACTACTAACAGCGTTACTGTGTATATTGGTCCGAAAGGAGTAACGGCTGGAACTTCTTCAGCTGATACTGATGGTTATCCACTAGCTGCTGGCGAGGCTGTTGTTGTCCCAGTAATAGAACCAAGTAAAATATATGCTATTACAGCTAGTTCTACAGCTGCAATTAGTTACATGCTTGTTTAGGATTGATACATGGAACTTGTTATAAAAGTTGGGACAGTTGATGATTCTCAAACATCCTATAAGGATGGAGACATAGTTGACGCTCTTTCATTAGACAGAATACTACTATCTAATGCTAATAATATTTGCCATGTTAGAAATTTTGACATAGATACCGTTAGTGGACTTAGGCCAAATAACTCTTTACTAATGAAGTTTTTAGAAAAGAAAAACACTTATAAGTTCGAGAGGCTGAATGGTAGAGACGTTAAGAGAACGAACTTACTGACTCTAGAGGAGGAGATACTAAGTTCCACTCCGAATGAAAAAGGAGAATATATCAATGCCCATGCGTATATTTCCAGAAGGCTTACAAATCAGAATCACAAAGTATTTGGGTCTAATGGTAACGAGATATGGTATGGCTCACCACGAGCAAGTATAGATTTAGAGTCAATATGGAATGATATAGAAACTCATACAGACAATCTAAAACAGAATAATTCTACTTGGCAATTTAGCGAGATAGAAAAAAAGAAGTTTCTAATTTTAAATTGTTGCAAGCATGTATGTGAAGAAGAGGATCACCATGAAGAACACGACCACTCATGCTTAGATTGTACATGTAGTTGTGAGCTGCATGAGCTAGACTCAGATTTTGCTAGAGCACGATGCCAGTGTGTGTATTCCGGGACCGAAAGACTTCCCGACATTATAGAAAATTTTTCCACAGAAGATAGGCCTATAAAGAAAATACTGGTTGCCCAAAGAAGGTACACTGTGCCCTATTGGGACTATTCGGAGGCCTTATCTTTAGACATAGATAATATTAGAAATCCAGAAGTTTCAGTTGATGCAAGGAAACATGTAGATTCGAGACCCGCTGGAGATTCTTTAACAATAGACAAAATTGAAGCAGGTATTATAACTTTATAGGGTAAATCATGCCTACAATAACAAAAAGTATTGGTAGCGGTAAAGACTATAGCACTATAGCCAACTGGATCGTAAGTTTGTCTGATGGCACATATGATTCTGGGGATGATGTTATAGGCGAGCTATACGATGACTCCTATGATGAAAGTTTTACATTTAATGATGCTCCATTTGCAACGGGGGGTTTATCGTCCGTGACGCTAAGGGCTAATGCATCAGAAAAGCATGATGGGACACCAGATTCAGGCGTGAAGGTTACATACTCAGGATCAGTTCCCGACAGCGTCGCTCCTTACAACATAATCTATGACTCCGGCACTCATGGCATATTTAAAGTAAGAATACAGGACATTGAGTTCGCAGACTTCAACAATGACAATGATGATCATGTTTATGGCTTCCATTGCCACTACAATCAAAACCTAGTCATGTCAAGGTGCTTAATAAATAATTTTAGATCTGCTGCCCTAACCACAAAAGCCTTCAGGCTTATTTTTGGAGGAAGCCCAAGAATACAGAACTGCTTTATATTCAATTGCGGAAAAACATATGAGACTGGCGGACTATCGGCTAATGTTATAGCTATCTATCCTAATAACACAGCAGATGCTAAGATATACAATGTAACTATGCACAATATATATGACTCCAGCGGCAACACTGTTTGGGGTGCCTTTCAGGGAGAATATAGAAACACTACGATAACTAATGCCGGGCAATGCTTTAGAGCTGTGTCTGGCTCAAGCAGTAGTAATAATATATCTAGCGATAGTAGTGTGTTAGGCTCTAATTCATTATCCCTTAAGTCTCCGGAATTTTTATATGTGTCAACTGTTGCAGGGTCAGAGGACTTACATCTAATTGCACTTGCTCCAGCGTTAAGAAAGGGAGTAGACCTAGGAACAGATTATGGTGTCGAACTTGATATAGACTCATATGACAGAGATGCGTCTAATAGCGCTTGGGATATAGGTGGAGATCAGTGCGATCACTGCAAGACATCTTCTGTGAAAGCTAACAGCAGGCTTTCTTTGGGCTTCTCGGCTAACCAAGCCGTTTCATCGTTTAGTTTATCAGAATTCTAGGAGGCAACCATGTCAGTACCAGATTTTTCAAATATCATAACAAACGATATGAAGAAGTTGTTTAACAATGCTATAAGTTCACTATTAGAGAACTCTGCACTTACAGTAGCTTGCACACTTTACTTTGGTGTTACAAAATATGACAACTGCTCTAATTGTATTTATGATCCTATAGGAAGAAAATCATCTAACAGATTTGTCACAGGAGGCCCTGTTCCATTCAGAAATGGTGGCATCTGCCCTGTTTGTTCTGGTGCTGGAAAGAAGGCTGTTATTACAACAGAAGACTTAAATCTGGCTGTAGTTTACGACTATAGAGATTTTTTAGGAGTTAAAACTCCAGTCAATGTCCCTGATGGACTAATACAAACTATAGCTAAAAAAGAGATCACCCCTAAACTATTGAGGGCCAAGGAGCTTCAGACATCGACTGATATAAAGAACTATTCGGACGCTAGATTTGAAAGAATAAGTGAGCCCCAACCTGCGGGATTTGGAAACAATGAATTTGTGTTCTGTAATTGGAAGAGGATAAAATAATGGCCTCTTACATAAATGCCAAGATACAGCTACAACAAGGTTTTGACTCTTACTTCAGAAATGAAGTGAAGAAAGAAATAATAAAAAAGCTCACTGCTTCGATAAATAGAATTACAGAAAGTATAGAGGTAGCTATTCAAACCCTTGTAAAAGATAAGCTAATGACCTCAAACGTAGTCAACTCAATTGCAGGAGGCAGATTAAGAGCTGAACTAGGGCTAGTGGATGGAGCTGCTAGAATAGGAAATATAATCGAAACATGGGCGAACTCTGTAGAAGTTAAATACGTTAGGAAGCTAGGGGATTTTGGTGGTATAATGGTTACGATGCCGGACCAAGACTACGCAAATGTTCTTTCGATGCCAGAAGCAGAGTTCATTACAGAGAAAGGCGTAGTTCTTGAGTGGCTTAGATGGCTGCTAATTGAAGGAAATAACAAGATAGTCTCCAGCCACTTCTTTAAAAGCTCAAATAGAGGAAGAACTGGCTCTGGAATAATGGTCGAAAGACAGGGAGCGTCTTGGAAAGTCCCTAAGCAGTTTGCAGGAACCGATAATGACAATTTTGCTACAAGAGCTTTAGAGGATATCCAAGATGAGATAGATGTTATCATAAGAAGAGAAATGACAAAGGTGATATAAATGGGTTTACCAAATGGAGAAGGATATACTAGCTTTTCTAAAGTGTCTCACATAGGAGATACTTTATTTACATCGGAGTTAGAGAGTAATTTAAAATGGTATATGGATTGGGGCCTCCTACAAATAGGAGGATGGACCGATGTATCTAAACCCACGTCTGGAGCTTACGGAGGAGACTTCAGCGATTTAAGAGCAGTTCAGGACCCATCTTATGAAAATGGACAGGTTTGGGAGTCCGCTAGAAAAGATTGGGTCTGGGAAACTGGAAAGTTATACTCAGATGGAGGTTCAGATTATTCTGGAATCGACATATCTGGGGTATATGTTAATGGCACACTATATGGTACTGGAGATAGCACTTACGGTCATCATTATGACTATCCTAACGGAAGAGTGGTATTTGACAGTCCTATTAGTACTACGGCTACGGTTGAACTTGAACATAGCTATCGCAATGTGCAGGTTTATATTGCTGATCAAGCGCCTTGGTGGGACGAGCTTCAATACGACTCTTTAAGAGTTGATGACTCTAGCTACAATGTTGCAGGATCAGGAGCTTGGGGTATATTGGCTAATCATAGAGTCCAAATGCCTTCGGTTGTAATAGAGGCAACACCAAGAAGAAGGTTCTCTGCATATCAGATAGGTGACACATCTCAGTTTGTTAGACAAGATGTTTTGTTCCATATTGTTGCTGAGTCTAGATGGTGGAGAAATCAACTAATTGATGTAATCTCTTTACAAAAAGACAATAGACTTTGGTTATACAATAGTAATACTGTAGCATCCAGCGGCGCTTTCCCCTTAGACTATAGGGGAATGACCGTCGCAAACCCAAATAATTATAGTGATATCGTCAATAATCAAAATTATCAGTATCTCTTCACTAGAATGACAGAAATGACCGTAACGGAAATGGAAAGTTACAATTCTCGTCTTCATGAGGGTACAGTAAGGGCAACTTTTGAAGTTGTTATAGATTAATGGTGTATATATTATGAGATACGTATCTAAAGTTAATTAATTAATTACTAGGAGAAGTTAAATGGCAACTAATAATAGAGTTTATTATGCTATTCAACAGGTCGGAATTGCCGCTGGTTCTCGCGGGAATGGCGCTTTTACACCCGTGCATGGTGTCCAGTCTGTTGGAATAACAACAACTTTTAATCTAGAACAGGTTTTTGAACTCGGTCAGATTTCTATCTACGAAAATGTAGAAGGAACCCCTGATGTTGAAGTTACATTATCTAAAGTTCTAGATGGCTACATTCCAATTTATTGTTTGGCTACAGCGGACTATACAACTAGTCCAGCATTGGCTAATAGAAATGCAGCTAACATCAAATCTTTCGTTCAGCTTGGAATTTGGAATGAAGGTAATAATCAGTCGGCTGGTGAAAACGATGACAAAGCTGACTCAGTCGTCGAAATGTCCGGTCTTGTTGTATCCTCAGTTGGCTACAACTTCCCTCTGGATGACAACTTTACTGAAGACGTTACTCTTGTAGGTAACTATAAAGTATGGAAGTCCGGAACGGCTATGAACACCATTTCTACTGGATGTGGTGCTACTTATCAGCCGGGAAGTGGGTCTGATGGTGCGTTTGCTGGCAATAATGATGCCCCAATCGGTGAGGGTGGTGTTAATCGTCGTGAAAACATTCAATTTGCAACCAGTGACTCTACTACTTCTGGTGCTGATTATACAATTCTTCCTGCTGATATTCCCGGTGTTACTTCAAGCGGTCAGAAAACAGCTGACTGTCATGTCTCTTCGATTACAACATCTGTAGACTTGGGTCGTGAAGACATCTTTGAACTTGGTAGAAAACTTCCTTATGCTAAGACAGTTACCTTCCCTGTGGAAGTTACGACAGACTTTGAAGTTACGACTGTTAGTGGTGACTTAATCAATGCTCTTGATGACTGTACTGAAGAAGGAGCATGTAATACGAAACAGAACCTCAATGAGAGAAAAATTCGTATTGCTACTTGCGAAGGTCTTAGAATTTGGCTTGGTATCAAGAATAAGCTATCTTCCGTTTCATACGGTGGTGGTGATGCTGGTGGTGGAAACGCCACAGTTACTTACTCTTACTCTAACTTTAATGACTTCACTGTTATGCACAGTGGAGACACAAGTGGTAATGGTGGTAATAATGGTGGAGCAACCCAGTGGAGCAACCGACAACTATATGTTGGTTCGGGCGTCTGGAGCTAATAGCTTGTGATAATTTAGAGGGTCGTGCAGATTTGCGCGGCCCTTTATTTTTGTCGGGAACTTAGCGATAGCTCTTTTTCGCGATAGAGAGCGAGTTATTTTACCGACTTTATTATAACATATTATCAAATATTAAGCCAAATAGCGCTACATATTTGCTATTATATATTAGAGGGATAGGGTTTTATATTTAGGATTATTAATCATCACGTTCTAATTACTGAACTCTTTCAGTCTAGGTGAAGATTTTTGTTAGGAACTATAGTTGAATGCTTGAACATCAAAAAGCAACAATGGTAGAAAGGCTAATTTCAGGGACAACATTTTTCAGGTCTGAAGGAAAGATATACAAACTAGTTAGGCCTACCGCTGAAATAAGAACTTTAGCATGTTTTTTGGCAGATGAAGCAGCCGATGAGCTGAACTTTTCCCAACTTGTAACGGATGAAAAGCTGGCGGAGGTTCTAGATCGTAGAGGCATATGGACTTATCAAAATGATGCAGACTTGAAGGTAAGCCAAGAAGCTATAGAAGATATGCAAATTGCTGTATATAAAAACTTTTTTAACACAAAATCAAAAAAGGCAGCAAAGAATAGATTAGCAGGGATTAGGAAAGTAATAGAAGAAGCATTGTCTAGGAGGGCTACATTCTTTCATTCTACCTTAGAGTCATACCACAGTTTTATAAGAGATAGGTTTGTTGCTGCTATGAGCCTCTATGATATAAATAATAATAAGGTATATGACGCCGCTACTATTTTTTCACAGAGTTCACACATGCTAGATAAAGCATACTCAGGATATATGTCTCAGTACATGATTAGTCCTCATATAAGAGAGTTTGCTAGACAAGGAATTTGGAAGAGTTATTGGGATAGCTCTGGAGGCGTTAACGTATTTGGTGGATCTCCAGCTGATATGACAGTGTTTCAGAGACATTTGATATTATATTCTAAGATGTATGATAATGCTAGACAGGGTATGGAGACTCCTCCAGATGAGGTCTTTGAAGATGATGACGCATTCGATGGTTGGATGGCCGTTCAAAGAAAGGAAAATGAAAAGAAAAGAGCGCAAAAAAATGCGGACGCTATAACTGGACAAAAAGGAGATGAAATATTTATGGTTTCTTCCAAAGAAGATTCAGATAAGATATATAACCTTAATGACCATAGCAATAAAATGAAAATAAAAAATAGACTTAAAGAGGTTAAAAATAAAGGCGGAGAAGAAATAAGAGAGGATCAGCTCACTGATGTAAAAATGAAATTGCGTAAAGAGCTGGTAGAAATGGTAACTGGAAATAGAAAAGGATAGGAGGGAATTGTGTCTGATGAAAGATATGCAGAATCTTCAAAGAAAAGATTAGTAAACAATATAGTCAAAAAATTTAATACAACAACCATAGGCTCTTTAGCTGTTATAGAGGAGTACTTTGGGTTTTTATGGGGACATGGTCTTCAATATCATGATTTGACGGAGGATCAGAAGGACTGGAGAGAGGCTTGGTCTGAAGCACGCACTAAGATACTTGACTTGGGAAACTCAAATCTAAGAGGTGCACAGAGTGAAATTTCTCAATACACCATAAGTTGGAATAGGTATATAACAAATTTTGTAGTTACAGATAAAAAGGAGCTTGAATAGATGTCTGACAATGAACAAAAAAATGATCAGGATAGAAGGGTTTTTGAGGTTGACGGCGTTAAGTATGCTGTCAGGAGACCTAATTTTGATGAACTTGTAAAAGCAAATGAAGAAAGAGCAAAGGCTTTTAATCAGTCTTTGGAAAGAGGGGATCTTTTAAGAGATCAGCTAGATACAGAGCTTAGAAAAAGAAAACTCTGGAATGATGATAGAGAGCAAAGATACCAAGAACTTAGAGCTATCGTTATTAATGGGGACTATAAACTATCAAAAGGTGGAATCAGTCTTGAAGAAGCCCGAGAAGTAGCCCTATCTATGGCAGATGCACGAAAAGAAATGGTAGATCTGCTGTCAACAAGAACAGAATTAGACTCAAATACATGTGAAGGTAAGGCTGATACAGTCAGGTTTAATTGGCTTTTTTCCTCCTGCTTGGTGTATGAAGAGGGTGATGAACCTTATTTTAAAGAGGGTATTATTGACTACATAAAGAACCAAGATTCTAGAGTAGCAATGGCAGGAGCCACTGAATTCTATTATCTTCTTTCTAATGTAGATGATCCAAACTCAGGTACAGCTGAGGATGTCTTCTTAAAAGAGTATGGGTTCACTAATGAAAAAGGCCAGCTTGTTGATGAGAAAGGTAGACTCGTTGATAGGGAAGGCCGACATCTTGATGAAAGAGGCAATTATATCAAGTGGACATCCGATACTGACTTTGATTATGTGGATGTTAATGGTAGGCCAGTTAGTCAAGATGGCAATTACAAAACAGAGTTTTCTCCTTTCCTAGATAGTAAAGGCAAGCCCGTCTTGTCTAAAAAAGAGGAAGCAGAGTCAAAGCCTAAGCCTAAAAAGCGTGGAAGACCGAAGAAAGCTCAACCGGCTGATGAGCCAAAACTGGAAAAGACTGAACCAGATGAAGTTGCCGAAGAAGAGGTTGCGACATCTGAATAAAACTGGATAAGCGATCATTATAAGCAAAACATTGTGTTTGTGGTGGTCGCTTTATTTTTTTTAAGAGTTTAGATATATGGCATTTAATATTAACGCACAGGTCATCTTAAGTGGCCCTAAGAACATAAAAGCTGTTACCAACAGTATAAAGCAGCAGCTTGGTAATTTATCTGTAAATGTCAATGTGAATGTTCCTAAAAAAGGACAGACGCAGCTAACGAATCTTAATAACCAATTAAACTTAACAAACAAGAACTACCAGAATCTAGTCAAAACACAAGCTAATGCGAGTAATGCATTAAACAAGACTGCCCAAAGTAGCAAGACAGCAGCTAATGCTATGCAGGTACTAGGTAAAGAAACTGCTCTGACCTTCAAGAGATTTGCTGCAGCCGGTATTGTTACAGCTACGTTTTTCAGGCTTAGTAATGCAATAGCCGAAGCAGTTCCCAAGGCTCTTGAGTTTGAAAGAGAGTTGACAAAAATTTCTCAGGTTACTGGAGGAACAACAGCAGGACTTAACAAATTAAGTGATGCTGCTAGTAACTTGGCAAAAAACCTAGGGCTTGATGCTAATGAGATATTGTCTGTTGCTAGAATATTCGCACAGACTGGACAAACTCTAGACCAAGTAGAAGCATCTATGAAAGCGGTTGCTAGGGCCAGCTTAGCTCCATCTTTTGGTGAAATGTCCAATACTGCTGAAGGCCTTATTGCTTCTCTTAATCAGTTCAATATAGCAGCATCTGAGTCTGAGGCTGTGCTAGCATCTATAAATGCTGTATCTAAGAAGTTTGCAGTTGAATCTGAAGATGTGATATCTGCTATTCGTCGTGTTGGTGGTGTTTTTGCTACGGCTGCTAATGATGCAGAGAAACCTCAAGAAGCTCTTAATCAATTAATAGCTATTTTTACTTCTGTTAGATCTACAACTCGTGAATCAGCAGAAACGATTGCTACTGGTTTGAGAACAATCTTCTCAAGAATCCAGAGGCCTCAAACAATAGAGTTTCTCAAGCAGCTTGGAATAAACTTGAAGGATGCCGATGGGAACTTTGTTGGTTTATTCTCTTCATTTAGAATATTGTCAAAAGAGCTTGATGAGATTATTAAAAGAGGAGATACACTAGCATTATCTAAAGTAGTAGAAGAGCTTGGTGGTATTCGTCAGGTTGGTAAGTTGATACCAGCTATCAAAGAGTTCAGAAAAGCAGAGTCTGCGTTTGCAATTGCTCAGCAAGGTGCAGTTGAGGGACTTGGAGGAGATGTAGCAAAAGGTTTACAACCTTTGATCAAAACTTTTGAACAGATTCAATCTAGATTCGAAGCCTTAATCAGAACAATTAGTGAATCTGCAACCTTCCAAACTTTAGCGAAAATAGTTGCCGGAATGGCAAATGCATTTCTTGGACTTGCCGAGGCTTTAGTTCCAGTCTTGCCAGCGCTAACTGCTTTCGCAGCAGTAAAGATATCAAAAGGCGTAGGAGACTTCGCTAGAGGATTTTTTGGTTCTGCCAAAGCAGGAGGAGGACTAGGAGGTGCTGGGGCAGCTCTTGGCAATGCCGCTACCGGATCTGGAGGACAGGCTCAAGTAACATCTCAAAATGCGCTAGCCTCTGCAGTACAGGCGAACACTCAACAGCTATCCAACTTCAATCAGAACTCAACTAATTTAGCCAATGCACTGAAGGCTATTCCATTATCCGCCAATACACAAGCCACCAACAATCTTACTACTGCAGTAAATAGGCTTATACCTGCCTTATCTACATTGAATGTAGGGTTTGGTCGAGGTCCCGGAGGAGCTAGAGGCGGTGGAGGAGGTAGGAGGCCTAGAGGTTTTGCAAGTGGAGGACTTGTTCCGGGAACAGGTAATAGAGACACTGTGCCAGCTATGCTTACTCCCGGAGAGTTTGTAATCAGAAAATCAGCTGTCGGTGCATTTGGAGCTGGTAATCTATCAGGAATTAATAAATATGCTAACGGAGGAGATGTAGAAGACGAACCCCAAAAGGCTAGTATAACTACGTCGGGCGAACTTGCAGCAATCTTTATGGGCATGGGAGATGGTCCAAAAGGGCTTGGCTCTCAGTCTATAAACAAACCTAGTCTAACAAACAAGAAGGGGCCAGTATTTGACATAGCTAAATCTATATTCCCAGAGTTGGCAGATTTTAGGGAAGGCACAGACACGATCACTGCTACTCTAGGAACATACAGAACAGTCATGGATGACACCGCATCTACATCTCTAATGAAAGAGGTGAAAAAGACGGTAGGCAAAGCTGTTGAGGACGTTAGTTCCGCTCTAGCTGATAGTTTTGATGTTGAGGGACTGACAAATGTGGATCGGGAACTGGCAGTTGAAAAGGCTCTAGGTGAGATTGACTTTAATTCTATGGCGGGCCACTTCTTTGAGGGCGTTGTTGCAGGTACCACAGGAGCAAAACTAACAGAGAGTGGAGCAACATTTGATTTTGCTGATCTTACTTCAGATGTCATTGAAAGAATGAATCTCTTCTTTGATCCTGCTCTACCACTAGATACAAAGCTATTAGAGGCTAAGAAGTCTCTTAGCAAAGACAATATAGCCTCAAATCAAGGAGGATCTTTACTTAGAAAGATTTTAGCTTCCGCAGACCAAGGCGACCCGTTCGGACTTTCTGTTACTAAGATGGCAAAAGGAGGGACAGCTACAGGTACTGACACTGTACCTGCGCTGTTAACGCCGGGCGAGTTTGTGGTTAACAAGCGTTCTGCACAATCCTTCGGTTATGGTAATCTAAATAATATAAACAAATATGCTCAAGGTGGAGTAGTAAGAGCCGGAAGAAATAATTATGGCACACCAAGCGCAAGAACGAAAGTTTCAGGCAATACAGGAGCTACTATAAATCCTAAACCAACCCAACAAGCCCTTAACAATGTGGCTGATGGTGCGAAAGGTGTTAGTGGTGCATTTAATGAGATAGGGAATAGTGCTGCAGGAATGATTGCTGTATTCTCTATGTTGCCGGGAATTGTAGAGGCGACAGCAAACTCATTAGACAGAATTGCATCTGGAGAGGCTACAGCAGGAGATTGGTTATCGGTGGTAACTAACGTAGCACTTCTTGGCTCAAGCCTAAAGGGTGCTGCCACTGGCTTGAAGGGATTTGGCGCAAAGCTCTCAAAGCAAAAAGCAGCATTCTCAGCTGGGGCTACAACGCAAAGGAATCTACTATCCAGCAAAGGGGGAGTAAACGTTCCGGGCTCAAAGGGATTTCAGACAAGATCCTTTGCTCAATCACAAATAAACTCATCATTCTCCTCTAGGTTTGGCGCAGCTAGCGAGCGAGCTGGCGGTGGTTTTAAGGGCGCTGTTAGCGCTGCTAGAGACAGGGTTAGTTCAGGAATCAGGAGCGCATCTAATAGAGTTGGTCTTGGAATAACAAAAGGATCTCAGGCAGCTTCTGGAGCACTCACCAAAGTCGGAAGAGCAGGAGCAGCTGGCGCAGTTAGAACCGGCGGTGCTTCTTTGGCTAAAAATGCGGTTAAGGGGTTGAAAGGAGGAGGACTTGTTGCTGCTGTTGCTTCTATTGTAGCAGGGCCTATTATAGATTCCATAACTAGCGGCATAGGCGGAACTAAAGAAGAGATTGTTCCGGGAGTTACAGGAAGAAGAGAGGGAGTAGGTGCGGGTCGTGCCGGTGATGTGGGAGGAGCTATGGCAAAAGGCGCGATTGAAGGCGCAGCTATAGGCTCTTTTGTACCAGTTATAGGTACAGCTCTTGGCGCTGCAGTAGGAGCTATCGGTGCTGGTATTGAGGAATTCTTTGCAGGCGCTGCTAAACAGGCTGAATTTGAAGCTATTGTTGCACTAGGAGATGCTGCTGAAGAGGCGAGTACTGAGCTTGACTCGTTGACAAAAGCCTCGCTTCTATCCTCTTCTAACCTTGCTTCCGCTAATGCAAAGACTACAGCAGTATTTGGTAAATTTGACGCCGCAGTAGAGCAGAGTCTGCAGACACAGTTGGATGTAGACATGGCCGGCATGCTCAATCCACTTAATCTTGTCAGCGGAGCATTCTCTGCTTTATTTAGTCCAATAGATACTGTTGGAAATTTGTTTTCAGGCGTAGGAAAAGGATTAGATGTTGTCGGCAATGGACTCGCTAATCTTGCAGAACAAGCAACAGGAATTGATTTCGGAAGTTTAAGAGGATTTTTTGAGTCTACAGCTCCCGGACAGCTTGGAATGTCTGAAGAAGAAAAAGAGACTAATAAAAAACGCAGAAAAGCAGAGACCAGAGAGGCATTATCGGGCGACGATGAAAGAGAAGCAATCACAAAAGCCTTACAGGGATTGCCAGAAGAGTTTGCAGCAACCGCAAGAGCTGCATTTGAGAACGTAGCAAAGCTGGCAACTACAGAACTTGCAAATATAGACTTAGATGCTCTTAGAAATATTGGAGAGGCTGGACTGTCACTTGAAACAGCAGCAGATGGAGCAATATCATTCAGCGGAGACGCGGGGAGTATGGTAACGGCTCTTCAGGCAGCAGGTGAAAAGATAGGCGAAGGTTCGGAGCTAGTAACGCAGTATTCTAATGTTGTCAGAGCTTCTTCTATGGAGATTGCCAAACAACAAATATCTGACGCTCAGGCCGCAGTGCAGGCAGCTAAGGACGCAGGAGGAGAAGGCTGGTTCTGGGATAGTGATGCATTGAATGAAGCGGAAGGTGCACTGAAGGCTTCTCAAAACGCTGGTAGAGCAATAGCTGAGCTAGGAGACAGCATAGGTGAGGCTTCACCTGAAGAAATAAATGATGCAATAGCGGCTGTTGGTATAACATCAGCTGAGGAAGCGAACAAAGTTAGACAGCTTGTGCAAGAGCAGCAGGCTGCTGCAGCACAGACTCTTAGGGTGGCAGCTGCTAATGCAGAGCTGGAAAAAATTGCTAGGGAGACTGCATTCCAAATAGAAGCCCTTGGAGAAGGATTGCTTAAGCTAGACAATATAACAGCTCAGGCCGCTAACAGATTTGCGGAGTTTGCAGATTCATTTGCGACTGATTTTGATAGAGCTTTTGGTTCCGATGCAATACTTGCACTTGGGCCTCAAATAAATCCTTTTGAAAATTTGGACACTTCAACACCTGACGAGATTGCAGCAGGTTTAGAGAACATAAAAGCTGCAATAGGAGATGTGGCAGGAGGGCCTAACGAAGGCGCTACTAAAGGATTCCAAGACACACTTAAGAGTACTCAAGAGCTACCATTCGCACTCAAGGGAGCGATGCAGGATCTTGTTGGTGCTGAAGGAGGAAGAGAGTTCGCTAGTGCTCAAGATGCTAGTTCTGCTATACTTAAACAGCTTGAAGCTAGAGGAGCTGCGCCAGAAGGGGCCGCTAGAGATATACTAGTTAAGAATATTGAAGCTCAATTCAATAAAAGACAGACTGAAGCGGGCGGTGGGGCTATCAAGATAACCTCAGACTTGGTAACTGGAGTAGCTTCTCAGATAGGAGAAATGGGCAAAAAACTTCAAGATGCTTTAGCGAGCACCGCAGAATCTCTTAATGTATATCGTCAGGCTCAGCTACAATTAGCTCAGTTTGAGATAGAGCTTATAAATAAGAGAAAAGAGACTGCAAACAAACTGTTAGACATTGATCAAAGAAGAGCACAATTTTTAGGCAGAGACGAAGGAAAAGATCCTCGGGATGTAGCTAATAGAGACCTTTCCGCTAGATTGGCGGCTGCTCAGACAGGGATTGAAGGTGTAGGATTAAGTGCGGTGACTAGTCCGGGTGGAAGCATTGGGGTTAGCCAACTTCAATCTAACAGAAATATCCTTCAGGACAGAAGAGCGGAGTTACAGAAACAAGTAGACGAGACTGCAGGTCCAGTAGATCAAGGAGTTATAGATGAGCTGGCAAAAGTAGAAGCAGCATTAGCTGGAACTAAACAGTCATTAGATATACTTGCGGATGACACAACCAAACTTGCAGCTATACAGAAGAATATAGAAGGCATAGAGAAGAGGAAAATGAGTGCTCAAGACAGGCTCTTGACATTGCAAGGAGAGCTTGCTGCCGCTATGGAATCTGGAGACTTGCAAAAGGTAGCAGAGCTAAGAGCTGAAATAGATGCTCCTAGAGCAGCACTAGCAAAGGCTCAGGCTGGAGAAGCATTGACACTGCAAGAATCAAACGCTCTAGCTCAAGGTAGAGATCAGCTAGTAGCAGAAGGACTCATAACACCTGAACAAGCAACAACGTTAGGGAACTCGATAGCAGGAGGATTTTTAGCATCTGCTGGTGGAATACTAGGAGGCCCTACAACAATAAATGGTGGCGCAGCTATGGACTTCTTGAGTGGAGAGACCAGTCTTGGTGGCGGCGCAATGGTAGGTGTTGACACTGCTGAGCAAAGAGAACAAAGAACCCAAGGAGAAGAAATAATACAGGAGCAAGAAGCAATAGCAGCAGAGAAACTTAAAAATGCTGAAGCTCAAATGCTTCCGGTTAGACAGAAGTTAACAGAAGAAGCAGAAAGAGCCAAGCAGTCATTCTTAGATGCGGGAGAGGCACTACAAAGACTAAGATTCGAATCAGAAGCCCTAAGTGGAAAGCCTTCGGAAGTGGCAGGAGCTACTAACAATGCTGGAGGCGCTGGAGGAATGGGCAGTAGTCCTCAAGAAGTTTCACAAGCTGATCAGATTCGCAACCAAATCGAGAACCTTCAGAGTACAGCAATGGCAAACGCCTCAGCAAATGATCCTACTACGCAAGCAATGACAGATGCTCTGAACAACCTTGCTTCAAGAATTGGTTCTCTTGAGTCCAATGGAATACAAGGAACTATTAATGGACAACAAAGTGTAACATTAACAAACCCAGCAACTATTGGTAGAGAATTTGAACAACTTGCTGAGCTTGGTGCAATTAGAGAGATTGCCTCACAAGAACCTCAGCTGCAGCAAAGATTTCAACAAGCGGTTTCGTCTCAGATGAACGCAGCAACATAAAGGATTTATAATGTCAGAGAGCGTATCGGTCGAGTATGGTGGAAATGTATTTGCTCCATCACCTAATGTAACTATTCAAAGAGAGACTTTCAGAAAAACGGACAACTCTCAAATAATAGGAGGTCTTTATAGGATAACTCTTGCGGGAACCAATATACGCGGAGGAGCTAAAGGCCTCGGGATGTCAGCTTCAGATTTACAGAAATCTCTTACCCGAGACTGGGAACTTTTTCGGATAACTGACTGCGACGGTCAACCAGTGGTTCAGGGACGCGGTATTGTAGATTCTGTGTCAAAGAGTAGTGATAACTTTTGGTCTATCACAGATACTTATGATATAGAGATAGTCATTCCCGGAAATTACATGAGTGGAATGGCAGGTTACTTAGGAGCAGGTCTTAATCTAGAAAGTGCATCAACCTCATATAATCATAGTTATATTTCAAAACCAATAAGGTTTGGGTCAGAACAAACAGACGCAGTTGTACAAATAGACCGAAGCATAAGTGCAAAAGGCCTTACTGTTGGTTCGGGACAAGAAAGTACCGATCCTGCAGTGATCAATACCGGAGCAAGCCCTACGGGTCAGGCTGCTGCTGGAGGCGTCGTTTATATATCTGGGTTCTATCATGCACTAGACTATGTAACAGGGGTTCTTGGTCCAGACGGAGCAAGTATAAAAATTCCTGAGATGACAAACATAGTATTAGAGCTTCCATCAAATACTGAACCATTTCTTACCGAGAGAACTATTGATGCAAACCCTGACGAAGCTACGCTAACGGTTAATGATACTTTTCTGTGTTTTCCTACAGGGCTGGGATCAAGTAGGCCCACAGGACATGCAGCAACCGACTCATTCACACTGGCATGCGATTTTGCGCTTGACAATGGGAACGGAACAATTGCCCTGCAAGGCGATGTTAAAGGCTATCCAGTCTATACTCAGGGAGCGACGGGAACTCCCGGCGGAGGTTTACTCAGACCATTAGCAAGCAAAACAGCTTTCGAGAGTGCTAGCGGATATTTTACAGCAGCAATTGATCAAGGGATCTTTGGAACCAGAGCAGCTCATTTGTATAGTACTCAGTTAGCTAGTAATATTAGTGGAAAGGCTGGTATTTCTTTAAATACTGGAGCCCCAACAGCAGTATCATATAACTATAATATAGAAGAGGGATCAGTTAGTTATAACCTTACTTACGATAATAGGCCTGCGAACTGCCATACAGGGGTTTTGTCTGAGGTTATTAATGTGACTAGGAATCAAGGAGTGCCGGTAGTGGCTTCCCATACTGTCTTAGGTAGAGCAGCTGGCCCCATATTTCAGGATATTGGAACAAAGACAGCGTCTTCATGGGACTTGAGCATAGAAGCAACAATACTCCCTCCAGTAGGATGTGTAGCAGCAACGGCATTTTCCTATGTACCTAATTATAATGACGTTGTTACTGGTGTAGAGGGTCAGTTTACTTCCAACTATCAATATCATAGAACGGCAGACAATGAGACGTTCGATCCAAAAACAGGAAGATATACAAGACAAGTCAGCTGGGCTTATTCGGAGTGTAACTAGTTAAATATGTCAAAACAAGTTTGTTCATTATCAAACCCGGCTTTGCCTGCTAATATAGTAGGTCCATTCAAACAGACCTTATTTTTAGGCTGTAGCGTAAAATCGTTCACATCTTCGGTGGGATGGAATGAGCAGGAATCCAGTCTAAATATCGAGCTTATTGAAGACCCTTGTGCGCCTGCTGATGGATCACTTAAATACTATTATCCTAAACCGGGAATGGTAAAAACTTGGAATCTTGCAGATCCCGGATTTCAGTCGCCTACGGTAGGAGCACCAGTCTATTTCAGGGTAGAAGATTTTGAGTTTGCAGGGATAGTCCAGTCTTGGTCTAAAAAAGATGACAGCTCTAACTATCCAACTTATTCTGTAACTCTGTCTGATCCTAGGTTCCTCCTAGAGAACATGACAATTATAGCTGGTGAGTATGCTGGAGAGGTTAAGGATGTTCCCAATCTAGTAAATGCTTATGGATGGCTCGAAAGTATAAGTCCAGATGTATGCTTACTTGACGACAATCTAGAATGCCGCCCATGTACACTTGATAGCACAAACTTTCCGGACGATGATAATGCGGGTAAAGAAAATCCACTTCTAGGCTCTCCTGCAGATGGTTTTGGCGGCGCGAACGAAAATGACCAAGGAGTTCCTTGGGTAAGGCTTCAGGAAGCTATTCAAATTCTTCTTTCTGGAAATCCTCATCCTAAATATAGCCCAAAAGGTTACGCGCAGTTTAAAGGCCATTCAATCCTTACGGCTGCCGGACCTTCCCAACAGCAATGGAATATGGGAAGGATCAAATATGACAAAGCTAATGCTACATTAGGAACTAATTTTAATAGCAATGGTAAAATTTCGGAATATTATGTTGATATATCTGAGATACCATTCGCCCCAACATACTACAGAATATCAGCTACCAGTCAAAGTCTATTATCCATAATATCTCAGGTATGCCAAGACGCTGGCTGCGACTTCTATATAGAGCTGATCGTCACTAAGAATCTTGATAAGGTTATAAAGGTAAGAACAGTCAAGAGAAGAGCCCAGCCAAACTTAGGTGAGATTGAGGCTTTTCTTAATACTAACAACGACTATCTAATTTCAAAAAATGTGGGTAGAGAGCTTAGGAACGAGCCTACATCAGTATTTCTTTATGGTGCTAACTTAGAGCAAACATATGAAGTGGTCCCTACCGGAGCAAATGGTCAGCTAGGTCTTGATTATTGGGTTGGGATTACCGGCTTACATGAGTGTCCTGTTGAACAGCATTGGGGCTTTGATAGTAAGGGTGCATTTCAGGAGGTCAGTATATTCAGTGGAGATAGATATCACCAAGAAGGCCTTCTTGAGCACGATGTCTTAGTTGATATACTACCTCTTCAAAACAATCTGTCAAAACCGATCAAAAATTTACTAAATGGACTCGTCAGCGACTACAGTATAAGTGAGACGGAGTTCAGGATGGCTATGGGTAGCTTTGATGCTTGGCTTGCATATACGTGCTTTGTAGGCATTACAGGCACCGACCAAGATTTATTTGCTAGTGATATTGGAACAGTATTCGGGAGATTGCTCAAGCAAGATAACAATTTTGGTAAAAATATCCCTATGGCTGGTCTTAGTAGCAAGCTAAAAAAGGATAACGCTAATGACCTTACAGCTAATTCTATTCCTAATGTTGTAAAGGTTGATGCTTCAGGATCATTTGCTAAGCCTGTAGGCAATATAAAGAAAGATCTAGAAGCTATACACAGTTTCATTAAGGCTATTGGAGATGCTAACTACGGCAGAAAATATGTCGTAAAAGTTCCAGAGATATGCTACTATAAAGATGCTGGACAAAGCCGCTTAAATTTCTTTTCTGATACCCCAACTAGTGCCGCGTTCCCTCCTAGTGGTATTAGTGGTGTCTTAGACTTAAAATTCGGTAGTACAGGAATAGAAAGGTTTGAAGAAGAAAACACTGCAAAAATAAAGGGCATCGCTCGTTACTACATGGAGCCAGCTAGCAGCTCAATGAGCGGAGACTTCAAGCCTAAAGGCGACGACTATATAAGATTTAATAGCGGTCTCTATTCCCCTCTTTCTGTTGACAGCAAGAACTATCTTTTTCCAACTGGCGGTCGTTCCGGAGAGCCAGTAGGATCAGCAACAGGCGTTGTGCCGGCTGTTATAGTAGAGGTGGGAACCCCTATCTTTAGCGGAAAACCTAAACAGACTAGCACTGAGGCTCCCGGAGATTTAAAATCTAGCCCAGCTGGAACAGATGCTCTAGGAGGAGAGGAACTAGTAGTAAAAGGTGACTGGTTTGGGCAGACACTTAAGAGCTGTTTTGCTGTTGCTCCTCAAGCATTGCCAACTTCTGGCTTCGCAATACCTATTCTTAGCAATACTCAAAGATATGGGCCTTGGGGATATATTGGACCTCCGGGACCTGTAAGATTCGAAGAAGATACTGACCTTGCCCCTTGGAATTACAACGGGTATGACCTGATGACATCTGGAGCAATAGAGAAGGTTGCAGATGGTTTGACATTTATGCAAGCTGGAGAAAGAGGAGGCTTTACGCTAGTAGGATACCCACAAAAGGCTTTGGGGCAAGACTTGAGATCTCCACAAAAGTCATGGACTTCATATACTCTTACTAACGCAACGACGAATTATGGCACATACAAGTATTTGCCTACTACTCCTATGGATGGCACATTCGGCCCTAATATAACTAGCTTGAATGTTAGTATAGGCGAAGGGGGAGCTACAACAACATATGAATTAGCTACCTTTACTCCATCTTTTGGGAGAATGTCTAAGCTCAATGCCAATAGAATAAAAGAGATAGCCAAGCTAAGGGCAGAGAGGAAGAAACAAGAAAGAGAAAATAAGAAAATCGCTGCATTGGCTAATAAAGGAGCTTCAAGCGATCCGTCCATTTTACAAACTATTAAAGAGCACGTAAAAGGATTCATAGGCAATGAAAATATGAATCAGGTAAAGAACCTGATGATGGGCAGATCCAGTACTTTAAGCAGTAGTGAAAATAATGATGAAGACCTTGCCTTAACTGCTGGCGCTGATAATCAAATATTTAGCAAACAGTCTGCTAGATCTGACGATATCTTTTCGACATCTGCTGTCATGAGCCAAGAAGGCATGTTTCGTCCTGTATCAAAAGCTGGAGACGGAGATCTTCCGGGTTATGACACTCAAACTGCTATAGTGACGGGCAACGAGGCACACTCAGTCCAGCCTGATGGGCCATTCATTGAGTGGACAAAGCCAGTTATAAACGCTAGCTACCTTGACCCTCTTGCTAGTTCAGGTCAGGCAAAACATTCTATGACCGGCGATATGAGTGGGTTTCATGACATATTGCAAGTTGGGTTTGGAACCAGTCTCAATCAGTCTGGTGGCTATGGAACAACAGAACTCAGAGACTATGTAGCACAAGGCAACAGTTGTCCAGATGACTTTAGATTTCTAGCACTAAGAGGCCCACTCGTGATAAACGGTTGGGGATATGACCTGCAAGGAAAGCCTATACCAAATGAGGCTGACTCTCCTAATTCAGCCAGAAGTGGTGAGTATGCAGCAACTGGACTTACAGACAAGTTTATGAATGGATGGCTTAAGAAGTCAAAAACTTGGCCTGTTGCTCCGGTTGATTTGAGATATGATAGAGATAGAGGTGTTTGGACTGTTCCAAATAGTTTTAGAATTGTCCATTGTAGAAATACTGGTAATGATATAGGTCCGGGACTCTCTGGAGAAGTCCAAGTATTGAACCCAGCACCAGTGTATGATACTAGTGGAAATCTAGTCCCTAACACTGGAGTTCATATAGTCCTCCATAATGTGCCTTCTACTAACTCAATATCAGGCTCTGGCTCTGGATATGTCAATGCTTACTACGATACAAACGATCATAAGTGGTATACCCTAGGATCTTCTGTGCACGCTAGCTCTGGAGATTTTGATCCTAAGAACCCCAAGATTTGCGTCTACAATACAGGGTGTGTCACAGGAACTTATCCTAGCAGACTTAACTATCTAGATAGTTGTAAACAGGTAGAGGACTGTGTAGGAAAAGTTAAAGCATTATACTTCGGAGATAATATAAAAGTAGATTCTCTTGCGGGATATGAGGATTGTTGTTCTAGCGATACCAATGCTTATATAGAGCTCGACCTACCTATTGCCGCAAATGCCACACCTACAGGCAGTTGGGGATCTCAATTCACAGCCTGTACCTCTAACTATACTGCCCTTAATTTTGTCAGTGGTTTTGAGCTATATCATGACAATAACCCTGAAGGTGGCTGTCCAGTTATAAACATTGCCCTTGATCCTGCAATTGGATCTGGCATGTATGGTGGAGGAAACAACACATGCCCAGCTGCTGCAGCTGTTGCCCTGCAGCCAATAAACAAGATTTTTGCTCAGGACGGACTAGAGGTCGCAGTCGCAGCCAAGCAATACTCGATAAAGACCATACATAAACTTGAAGGGGCGACATTTAGAAACCTCAACTTGAGGAGTGGGCTAAAAGCTACGGCTTATGGTGGAAATTGTGATTACTATATTGATGTCACAGGGATGCCTCCATGTTTCAATATAAGCGGAAGTGGGGGCATAAGCGTCAGTCAGTATGGTGAGTGTGGATGGATTATTGCTCATACTGGCTCTGGACTGAGTTGTGACGATATAACTATAAATGGCGGAAGGGCCGTAACAGTAACTAAGAGTGAAGAGTCATGCACATTTACCGTAGACTATGAAGGCTGTACAGGTATAGTGCTCAACGAGGGCGCCAATATACAAATTACTGAGAATAGTGCTTGCGAGTTTACTATAGCAGCCACTGGTGGTGGTCTCGGTCCGGGCGATATAATAGCTGGAAACTGTATAGATGTCACAAATAATGGAGATGGGACTGTTACTATCTCTGTCGAAACAGGATGTTCTCAAAGCGGAAATTCTACGGGTACAGGGGCGCCTACTGGAGGAGGTGAGGGCTTCCCATGTCCGGGCCAGATACCTGTTATCAATATTACCGCCGAAGGCGGTATTGAAGCTAATAGTGACGCAGGAGACCCTTGCCAGAGTTTCAACCTTAGTTTAGACTGTGAATGGATCGAGTCTAACTGTCTTCTAAATCAAGGTTGGAATAACTTCAATTTCTTTGGAGCATCAGTTGCTTCCGGGACAAACCTAAACTTTGTTAGTTCGTCGGGCCTCTCATTCAGCAATAGCAACGGGACAGTCAACTTTGCAACAACAGGAATAACGTCAGGATTTTCTGTTGGTGGTAGAACATTCAATTTTACTAACGGATTATTAACTTCAACTTCAGCTTAATAGGATAATTAAAGCATGGAAAACAATTATGAAAATCTTTCAGATGAGCAACTCGCAGATAGAGTAATACATGAATTCAAGGCTGATGGAGTGGACGAATATGTTGACTCGCATGCAGACGAAAGAAAAGGACTTGGAGATACTATAGAGAAAGTATTAAATAGTCTGGGTGTAACGCCTAAAAATATAGAAAGAATTTTTGGTGTTGACTCCGGCGGATGTGGATGTGGAAAGAGGAAGAAATTTCTAAATCGTCTGTTTCCACATTTTAACAAATATAAAGAAGAAAAAGTTGATGAGGAATAAACGTGTATGGACAAGTGTGAATGCCCATCTCATGGCTTCTGCAACTACTTCAAACAGGACATGACTTACGATCCTCCTAATTGGCAGTGGTGCCAGTCTGCTACCAAAGAGGAGAGGTTAAGATATAAAGTCAACGTAGACAAAAAGCATGCAAGGACACAAGCATTTCTTGGGGCAAAGTATGTAAAGACTTCACAGCTTGTTGAAGATTGTAGAGATCTTCTTTTGCCTAAAGTAGCTGGCCTGAATCTAATAGGAGTCCTTGGTATACCAAGATCAGGAATGCTTCCAGCAAGCATGATTGCGATGCTGCTTAATTTACCTCTTTATTACATAGACAGCGACTCTGGGGAAATAAAAGTTTTGTCAGGGTGCGAGCAGTTTGGAGGTATGAGGATGAAAGACCATCAGATTTCTGAGGGTAAAATGCTTGTTGTTGACGATACAATCTACGCCGGCACAGCCATTCACAACATAAAGCAAAAGATAAAGCGTGATGCTTATTATTGTGCTGTGTACGCCCATCCGGATTCGAAATCCAAAGTTGATTTTTATGCTAAGGAACTTCCTCCTCCACATTTTTTGGAATGGAACCTGTTCAATTCGGGATATATAGAGAGCGCATTATTAGATTTTGATGGTATACTTTCTCCTAATGTGCCGTATGACAAGTGTATAAATGAAGAGGCTTATATAGATTATATAAAGAATGTGAAGCCATTGTACAATAGAGTTCCTAAGAATCGTTGTCGTGGTATAGTAACAGCAAGGCTTGAAAAGTATCGGGATATAACAGAAGACTGGCTTAGGAAATATAATATAGAGTACGGGTTCCTAAAAATGTTCCCGACAGAAAGAGAAGAGGAGAGAGACAGAAATCACATACAAGAAGCTGCGAGTTTCAAAGCTGAATGTTTTAAAGGATCAGATGCTCATTTCTTTATAGAAAGCGAACTACCCGAGGCTATTATAATAAGACAGGAGACAGGCAAGTTTGTAATTTGTCCCGATGAGTAATATATGATATATTTACCAAAACGAGCTGTTTTTATCCATATCCCTCGCACAGCCGGAAACTCTGTAACAAGTGCAATCTCTGAAGTATGTGCTGGCAAGGGTATTGATATAATATTAGGGACTAGCGGGATGATACAAAATTGGCAGCAAATGAAACGCCACATTAGAGCTGTCAAGCTAAAGGAGATAATAGATGAGTGGGATGATATATATAAATTTGCTATCCACCGCCCGATGAAAGAAAGAGTTAATAGCGTTGCAAGACTCATACAGAGAGATATTGCTGGAAATGTTCATCAAGATCCCACATGTCCAGAAGATTGGAGAAAAGTTTTGACTAACGAAAACAAGGACTATTGGGCAAATTTTATGAGGCATGACTTTGACTGGTATACCAAAGGGCGTGATGGGCAGCATATAGGGGTCGAGAGGTATGATTTTTCAGAAATAAATAATGTTTGGCATGAGATATGCGATAAGTGTCATATACCCCGATGCTCCCTACCTAAGTTGAATTGAGCAAGAAATATGAGATTAGTTGATCTATCTTTGTTCGCCCCAGTTTTTGAACCATTGTCTGGCCTAACAGTAGGTATAGTAGACGGCATAGGGAATATAGGAGATCAGTTATTATACCTGTCCGCTAGGGAATTATGTAAAGAGTTTAATATTGAGTACTTTACTGTAAACACTCTAGCTGAGAATCCTATACCAAGATGTGATAAGCTTTTATTGTTTGGTGGAGGGAACATTGGATTTCCGCCTGCTGTTGCTATAAGAAGAAAAGCCTTCGAGTCAGGAATCCCATGCTGGCTTTTACCTCAAAGTGTTGTGAGGTCCGAAGATCTACAGTGCGAGAAGGCATTCTTTAGAGAGTCTGTTAGTAGGGACATAATGGGTTATGGAGAAATAGCTCCAGACCTAGCTCTGGGCTTTAACTTTCCAGACTCTTGTATTAACAAAAGAGGTTCTCAAGTCTTCCTTAGAAGAAATGGAGGTTCTGTGCATCACCATGTCAGACACGAACTAAAGATAGATCCGGCTATGTGGTGTTATACTCCAGAGGATTACTGGTCTCTTGCAGATGAGTTTGAAAGCATAACAACAGATAGGTTACACTTAGCTATATGCTCTTTGGCTATGGGCACAGGCACTACGCTTTTGCCTGTGAACTATCATAAGAATAATGCCATGTTCAGAGAGTGGCTGGAGCCCCTTGGTTGCTGTTGGAAAGACCACATCCTTTCTAATGAGATCTCAGGCACTTTAGAAGGAAGGCAATTTACAAGATGAAATTTTGCTCAAACCCTTTCAATACACTTCATGTGCATCCTGCTAGCTATATAACATGCTGTCCTAGTTGGTTTACTGATCACGGAGAAGTAACTGTAGAAGGTAAGTACGAAAATCTTTGGAAGGTGTGGAATCACGAAAGATTTCAAAAACTCAGGCAGGCTTGGATCAATAGTGATGACAGCCTCTGTAAAGGATGCGTATTGTCATTATTAAAAGACAGGAAAGATCCACCTATAGAAGAGTATATGAAACCAGTTATGAATCGTGGTCCAAGGAGTATTGTCTTTGCAAATGATATGACTTGCAACCTGCACTGCTGGTCTTGTAGGTCAAAGCCCATAATAGAAAAAAGGCAAGATGAGATATTTAGACAAACTAAGAATGTACTAGATACTTTCCATGAGAGCATTAAGTTTATATCAGCTATAGGGTCTGGAGATCCTTTAGCAAGTCCTGCTTGGAGAAAGATACTTCAGACGTTTGAGATTTCTAAATACAAAGATTTGGAGATTGAGATTTTTACAAATGGCCTATTAATACCTAAGTACTGGGATTCTATAAGTCATATACATGACAATATTAGTAGAATAAAAATGAGTGTAGACGCTGCTAGTAAAGAGATCTATGAGAAGACCCGCCTTGGAGGCAGATTTGAAGATCTTGACATAGCTATGAAGTTCGTATCAAAGCTAGGCAAGCAGTTCATATTAAACATGGTAGTAGAGTCAGATAACTTTACTGACATACCCCTGTTTATTGAAAGAGCTATAGAGAACAACGCCACAAGAGTCAATCTTACAATGTTAAGGAACTGGCCCGACATAAGAGGAGGAGTTGCTACCTTCAATGAAAAGAGTCTTGCCAACACCAATCATGAAAAATACTCTGATTTCATAAAACTACTACACAACAATGAGGATTTGTTATCTCACCCAATAGTTGACGCCTCAAGAATCAGGCCCGAAGGACATGGGATTATAAGGCAATAAAAAAAGGGGGTATAAAACCCCCTCCAGTTTTAAAAAACTGCCTTAGAATCTCACTTAGAAGCTGGTGGCTTATATACAAACCACCCTTTCTGTGGTAAGAACCCTCGGTTTTTATCAGCATAAGCCTTTTCATTTGCTCTTTGCTCTTTCTGCTTCTCAGAAAGCTGATCCCATCTGATCTTTGGATAGATTTGACCACCCTTCTTCGTGCGTCCGAATATAACCTTTGCTCTACAGTCCTTGCAGACTACTTCAAGCCAGTCATTCTCTGAGCTATCATGACGGCAAACAAACTTCACATTTGGTGAAGCACATTTACCACAGGATTGATGCTGAAAAACTTCTTGAACTCTAGCAACTTGTTTAAAAAGTTCTTCTTCAGTTTCCGCATCAACTTGAAAAGTCAAGTCGGGTGTTGCTCTAACATTAGCCTTCATTACTTTTTACCTCCGGTATCAAATGTTTCTCTCCATTCGGAATCGTAACCCTTCAAGTTTTCAGGAATAGATGCTGGACTTCTTTGGTACTCGGATAAAGTACTTAACAGCATCCTGCCTTGGAGGTTACTAGAATCTCTGATTGAGTCGGCGTTAGGACATACACTTTTCACACCCTCAACCAAGTTTACATCCAGTCGTTTACACATTTGGTTGATTGCCAGTATTTGCTGGTCAGTTATATTCTCCTGAGCAGCTAGCACATCATCTTCAGATGTTTGCTGGACTTCCTCAGCAGTCACGACCCTTAATTTAAGAGCTCTTCGCAAGGCTTTGCCTTCAGCTCGGGTATCTGCTGTAGAAACAAGGTGTTGGTTGAAAGGGTGTGGAATGTTTTGAAACTTAACATCAACACAACCATCTACAGTTATTATAACATCGGTAGCATACTTTTGGATCGCTAAAGTGTGTTTAACCGTGCAAATACCTCTAGAAGTATCGTAGTTAAATATTTCACTTGTCGAACTTACTATTTCCCCATAGACTCGTTCAGTGACCCTTCTTAGTCCGTCTACGGTAGGGTTTCCCTGCTTAAGCTCGCTGTCATGCATTTGATCCAATACATATTCACTCCATTCAGGGTCAGCAGGAGTATAGGTCTTGTCCTCATTCTCCTCCATTAGTTCTTCTTGGATAACTTCTGCGATCTCTTCGAAATCTTTTGGTTCAGGCTTTTTCTTTGTTTTAGTCATATTTCTATATACCTCTGATCTTCCTTTGGAAATTTAGTTTTTATCTTCCTCAATTCCTTTTCAAGGTTCTCAAGGATACTTCTGAAATATCTCTGAGAGCTCCTTTTGTCTTGCTTTATTCTAATTAGAATCATTCCCTGTGATATAATTAGACCCGTTTTTTGTCGATCTGACCTCTTATTTCTTTCAAGATTTTCTTCTCCCCAAACAGGTTCGAAATGTGATGGGCCGTCTACTTCTATAGCAGTCATGACATCATTAACATAAAGGTCAATCTCAAGTCTTTGGTTTTTTAATATATGTTCTTTATGAAACTGAACTTCGTATCCAAGCTTTGTTAGTTCCTCAAGAAGATATCTTTCTAGTTTTGAGCCAATTCTTGAAGCCTCCCTAATAGCGATATTCCCTTTCTGTACAGTTTCTCTTTTTTCTGAGTCGCTTTTGCTATGCCAAGACTTCTTGCCTATCTCAGATCTGGAGATTTTTTCTTCTTCAGTCAGAGCGTCCCATACTTTTCCTTGGCTTTCACTTATCTTTAACTTGGTATCCTCAGAATGTTTCTTACCCTCTGTTGGGTGGGTTGACCGGCCTTCTTTTAATGCTAGCTTTGCGGCCTGACTTCTACTCCGAATAGGAATTCCAAACCTCTTTGCATCTCTCCTAACCTTATTAGGATAAGTACCCAATTCCTTAGCTATTTCCGAGAAACTCATATTGTTCTTTACGTACATAGACTCAATTGTCTTTGCTTTTTTCTTATCGTTAAGATCATGATATTTCATACTATAGCGCCTCTATCAATTTTTTATCTAGACTATTCATCATACCATCAGGCTTTCTGAAAAACTTACTTATAACAGAAAATATTGTCTGGTCATTTGCGACTATTTTTATATCATCATTGCAGAAGACATTTAGTAAATCCCTGTATGGGATAGTATTAAAGCTATGCCACTCGATTGACTTTACCCAATATACTCTTTTTTCACATGTGTTATTTTTTAGGAGTCCTATAGCCTCTTGCAAGTGCAAAGCCAGTATAGTCCCTTCAAAGTGATACGACATATAAGAAGAGAAGATTGAAGTCTGTTGAGTTTTCTTATTATAGTTACAGTTGGAGAATATAGTAACATTAGCCTTAGCTACTTCTTCTAGATCTATACCATCAAGACTTTGAGATATAATGCCAATCATATTGTGGCCTCCATTTGAATTTTTAACTTTGATTCCATTACTGACTGTGCAGCCACCTCAGACCCTAGCCTTGATAGCAGAGAAAAACAAACATCAAACCCACTAGAAGACTTTATTATTTCATTGAAGTTATCTAAGTAGTCATTTGTAGACTTAGCTTCTGATATCGCTATAGCAAGAGAATTCGGATCATCAAAAATGGGGATTCCTCCTATAGGATTTTCTGACATAACTACAACTGGACAATTTTTAGTTACTGCCAAAGGCCACATATTTCCAGTCAGATCTATATAGACTTGGCAGGATTTAAGTATGTTCCCTCTATCCTCTGGTGTAACTTGGCCTAAGTAGTTGGGGGTTTCAAGCTTCTGTGATCCAAAGAACCTTACATCTTGCGAACACATATAGGAAAGCAGCCCTGTAATCTTATTAACTCCTTCTTGAGTAAAGAAGTCTGTAAAGCAGGCGGCTTCACAAATCATATCTTTATCCTGTTTTCCGGGAACGTTATAGTATTCAACAGTGTCATAGATGTTGGTAGGGATACTTAATAATTTGTCAATCTTAAAATCCATGCTAGACATTATAACATCACTAATTGAAATGTCAACCTGACTAGGGGTTTCTCCCATATAGACAATAGCCTGAATTGTTGGACACATATGTCTCAAAGTCTGTATAGAATCAATCTTAGAGTTACTATTGTATACTAATACCCTCGGTTTCGCCTCATGAGCCATTTTGAATAAAGGCACTGCATGGCTGTTCCAACCAATACACTCTATATTTGAGTACTTTAAAGCTCTTCCGATAGGCTCTGAATTTCTGTGGTTTTGTTCTATAACTATCATTTTATATCTATCGCTCTTACTAAATCTTTAGATGTATCTATATCTATAACTTTTATATCTTTATCTTGTATGCATTTGATTTTGCCGCCCAAGTCAATAACTTTATTCATAACTTCAAATCCGAAAAGTTTATTATGCTTTCTATTTTGACATACCTTCTTAAATAAGCTTAACTCTTTACCTTGAAGGTAGGTAATTTGATTCCATTTATGGTCTAAGTCATACATCATATTTGTTATATTATTATTTGAGTCCTTAATGCAACCTACTTCTTCTTCTCTGTTTGAGTCTACACTCGCAGAAGTGCAGGATGTAGTGTAATCCATTTTAGAGAGAGCATACTCGTTAAACACTAAATCTCCATATATAATTAAGACACGCTCAGACTTTATGCTTCTAAGAGCAATAGATAGACTTCTTGATACATTGGTTGTTGAATAATTCTCATTCTCCAACTTTATAAAGTCTTCAGGACAAAAGTCCATAAGCTTGTCACATTCAAAACCTGCTATTATTATAAACCTAACATCTCCCAAGACTTTTCTAACAAGCCTTACTTGTCTAGTTAAGATCCTTTCCTTTTTTATATCCAGTAGAGGCTTAGGTCCATAACTTTTCATTCTCCTGCCTTCTCCTGCCGCAGGTATTATTACTGTTAGGCTATCTTCTAACTCAGCTTTTATTTTATGCTTTGCCATCTAGGTTAACCCATGCTCGGACATAAGTCTTTTATGTTATAAAAGTAATCTGCGGCATCCGACTCAAAGCTCTTTATTTTTTCTTCTACAGGAATTTCAAAAGCATTACCAGTGTGCTTTCTATGCATAAGTTTATTTACTAGCATGCCATTTAGATCATCGTCTACATGCTGAGCAAATATTGGTTGCTCTCCATCATATATAGTAGAGTCGTGCAATTCTTCACTAAATGAAGGAGGTATCTGGAAACCACAACTAAAGACGATATAGTAAGGATAGTTATACTTAAAGTATGTTCCATCAACACAGTGGTCTATTCCAGACCTAATACTGATATTAGATCTTAGTATATTCTGTATCCTCCATTCAAACTTATCTTCATAATTCTTTGCAATTGCCTCAATATCCATATTTAACTTATATATCTTCTTACCTACTTTCATATTAAGAACACTAACAACGCTAGGAGGATTGAACTGCGAGGCCAAATTTTCCATCATCTCTGCCAGATCATCTAACTTGTCATGCTCTTTAAGTACAATTATACAGTGGTAAGGTGTCTTTATCTGTGCTTTTACTATATTGAACAGTTCAGACTTTGGGTAGTTCTTAGCCCATTCGTTATCTCTATGGAAGTGGCAGATCTTGTCATTTACAACATAGAACTCTTTGTTGTTGTCGTCGTAAACCTCTATAATTTCTTTTCCAGCCGATCTATATTTATCTAGCAATCCTGCAGAGCATCCTACTTGAGATCCTTTTGCGTACTCAGCAAATGCGCAGTCGCGACAGTTTGTATGGATTTGGTTTATCATTTTCTCCTCGCTTCCAATATATAGTGTAGCCCTGATATGCCAGCATACTCAATGGAGAATTCTCCCGAAGACTTCACTTCATCCATCAACGAATGTAGGCTAGTTGGTCTATTTTTACCTTTCAGGACAAGTGTAGAGAAGTCGGATATATTCAAATCTCCCGTGCATAACGCTTCCGCAGCTTGATATATATCTACACCCTGTAACTTCACTACTCCTCCTGCCCCAACTTTAGATAAAAGTTGTTGTATGCAATCTTCAGACTCAGAAGATTCCACGAACCCAAAAGCTTCTACTCTCGAATAGTAGTAATCTATAGCACTAGAAATATCTGTGCTACTTAAAGTTTTGACATCCCCTTTAGATCCCGGAATCGCCGGCCTGTTTTCATTACAGAATATAAATAGTCTCATTGTTTTTGACCTCTAAGAATATGATTCCACTTATTTATGAAATCTTGTTTTGTTGTTAAACAGTTGAAGAACGTCTCTTTGATACTGTGTGAATCTGACTTGTCAGCTAATGCTTTTTCAACACATGTTGATACCTCTTCATACTTATGAAAAATATACCCTTTGCCGTTCAGTATACCCTCTATCTCTTCGCAATAAGGAACTACTGGTATACATCCATATGCTAGAGCAAGCATTAGATGTTCTGTGTATCCTATAGCTGTATCTAGAAACACTTTTGACACTGCTAAATTTTCTAAACTAAATGGTAGAAGTTGATGCTGAGCTGCCGCAGTAACTCCCTTCACTGTTTGGGGAGGGCAGTTAGTAAATAGACACACTACATCTTGTTTCTGTAGCACTTGTTGGCATATGTTAGAATCGCAGTGAGGGATTAAGATAGAGTCAGGCCTGTTTAAATGTTTAGAGACGCTTACACTCGTAAAGTCATTATACTCAGTTTTTTTTGCTACTTCAAAACCAAAAGGCCTATGGCAATATGTCTGTTCACTAGCATTCTCAACTACTATAAGTTCTATTCCAAACCTTTCTCTTAGAGTTGTTGCTATATCTAGCTCAGGTCCTCTACCGATACATATAATGAAGTCGAATGAACCAGTTACAGGAACAGTGGTATTTGTTATAGTTACTACGTTTGCTGGGGTCATCTCATTAGCAATTCCCCAAGGATGGTACAAGTATAGCTGTACATTCTCTAGCATAGAGAGAATCCGCGTATATTGATCATTAGTTCTTTGCACCACAAGTATATTTTTAGTGCTTGTTTTATTTAGTCTGTTTATTCTGTTTATAACAGAGAACATAAGATTTCTCCTACTGTCTGTTCATTGTCTGGGTAAAAAGACTTGTAAGAGTCCTCTATTAAAGCTGCTTGCATTTCTTGAAATTTTTTGCTATCGTGAAATGCACTGAGCATTTTTTCTGATAGAGAACTACTAATGGGAACATCTCCGATCAAAAAACTATTCCTCGAACCTTCGTTTGATTCAAACTTGTATATCCCATCGTTGACCCATTCACATATAGCATTTGAGCTAGAAGCGATTACGGGATTCCCAGATGCCACTGACAACATGGTGTTTATTGACAAATCATAACCCATAGAGGCATCAATTAAGCACTGGAATTCAGAAAAAGAATTACATTCCGCTCTAAGTGTTATTTCTGGGTACATGTCAATTGTGCCAAATCTCCCGATATCAGATTTAATCGAAGCGATATATTCTACCATGCTATTAGGGTCAGGAGACAGTATTGTCAAATTGACTTTATCGTTTATACTAAAAGAGGTCAGGTAGCTGAGTAGGACTAAGTCCAGATTTGTATATTCCTCGAAGGTTGATGTGTAAAAAGTGAACTTGCTGAAGGCAGTCTTCTGTTTACTAGGCCTTTCCATAGGCATGATCGTCGGCCTTGCCACACGAACCTTGTCCGAGACTTTTTTGCCCAAGCATTCCTTTTGCTTCTCTCCAAAAACAATAGCATAGTCTAGCAATCTAACATAGTTATCTATGTACCGAATCTTCTTGAAAGCCGGCTCAAATATACCCACATCAACATAAGGAGTCTTTACAAAATTTTTAAAGTCTACATTCTGAATGCAAAGGTCATAATCCTCTGACTCCTTGTCCAGCTCTAGATCGAATTCGACATTCTCAGAAAAAATAGGTATGCTGTAGTTCTGTATGTCTTTGTGATCTGAGATACATTTAACTATTCCTCTAGCCTTATTTCCTTGACCTCCAAACATCTTATAAGGAGCTACTGTTAGAGTTCTAATCATTTGCAACTCCTTTCATTAGAAAGTTCATAGGTATTCCTTGTGCTTGTCCAGTTCTCAGTAATTCTATAGTATTATTCTCGTTGGCCTTGTTCTTGAACAGGTTAAATAAACCATCTACACTCGCTCCTTCAAGGTGAGGGCCATAGCTTCCATCTACAAAGCAACCATATTCTAGAGAAGCTATATACTTATGAGCATCATAAGAAGAGATTCTTTCTGGAGATTGAAGTAGATAAGTAAAGCACCAGTGTATAAATTGTTCATTTGATAGGCCTTGAGGAGGAGCATCCGGAATCTGTACCATATTTGGAGGAGAGTCCCATCTTCCCTGTAGACCAGAAGGCTCATAGGAATCAATATAGTTTTCCCATATCGCTGCAGTCTCATCCCAGTCATAGCGATTCATAGTAGCTTCTCTTACCTGTTTAGATTTGTTTTTTCTGAAGTCAGGATCTTTTGAGAAGTACTCACTAATTATCTCCGCTAGATGATCATTGTCTGGATATACCCTATCTGCGTTAGTGTTCAGTTCACGAAACATCTTTTCTATTTTTATTGGGTATCCACCAGTATTCTCTACAACATCTTGCATAGCACTATAGTCCGGAGCAGCCAGAGGAACTCCGCAGCAAGTTGCCTCCACTTGTGGCATACCAAAGCCTTCACAGATTGCATATTGGACATAAAGATCCATAAGATTGTACACTTTTATCAGGTCTTCTATAGATAAGCCATGACCTACATTTGGCATATATGATGTTCTTTGGTGGCATTTTGGGCAAGTCCTAATTATTCCTTGATATTTAGATGGTTCCCAATGACCGCAAGACCGACAGACATATGTGCAGTATACTTTGTCAGAGAGCCCGTTTTCCAATATGCCTTCCTCGATGTCCCATCCTCCTTTTTCAGGATAGCTTGTATGAAGGTACAGGAATGATCTGTCTGCCAGCTCTTTTGGTGCATTGTCTAAAAACGTCCTAAAAGATTTCATTAGCTCTATAAAAAGCTTTCTAGTCTGGTTTCTCATCACGGTGCCGACAACCAGTGAGTCTGGAGGCAGACCCAAGGACTGTTTATGCTTAGCCTTATCATCCACAGGCTTGTATAGGACAGGGTCTATTCCGGGAGACGCACAACCTATTGTATTTATGCTTCCTCTCGATTGCTTATCCAGCACCTTCTTGCCAAACTCTGAGTATGTCAGAATAGCATCACATGAAGCAAAGCTCTCTAACCATCTTCTTTTTTGTGGATAAGAATCTACAGTAGGCATCCACACCCAGTGAAAGTACTTTCTAAGAGGAGACTCTTTGATCCACTCATCCATCCAAGGGTCTCTGTAGGTCAACACAACGTCAGGTTTGAAGTCAAGTATTACCCTAGCAAACTTCCATATTCCGAAAGAGTTCGCTGGAGACGAGTTAAACTGCTCAGTCTCTTCCGGAGTTGCCGGACTGTTGTTATAGTAGTCCCAAGGTAGTTCACCTACTCTTGCGGGGTCTCCATAAGAGGCGAACTCCGCTAGATGATATTTTCCAGTAGCGGCTAGTCTAGGGAGTACTTGTTTCGCATAAGTCCCGAATCCAGAGGCTAAGTGATGAGACTCAGTAATAAAAAGAACTTTTTTCTTATCTGTCATTGCACTCTCTTATTTTCTGAACGGCTCGGTAAACAACTCTTTTGACATAAGATCTTCCTCTTCCTATAATATCCGCTATCTCTTGTAACGTGTATCCCATTTTTCTAAGGTCTACTACCTCAAATTCCTCAGAGCTAAGACTGTCAGGACAATGTTCCCACAGAGTATCAGACATGTAGTAGCTAGGGCTCCTGTCATCTGTAATAGAAAAATATCTAGTATTTTTAACAGACTTTATTTCCTTCATTATTTCCCACCTTATTGGGTTCCAAGCATACGTTGAAAGCGCAGACTTCTTTGGGTCATGTTTTTCTAATGCTTTCCATAGTCCTATCCTACCTGCTTGGATATAGTCTTCCTTCTCAGCTGTGTTCCTAGGATTAAACGAGTTAACCACAGATACAACAAGTCCCATGTTTCTTTCTATTAGATCATCCATTACTATATTATAACGTCCTTTTCAAACTAACTTGTTAGTTGTTCAACTCTTTTTACCAAAAAACTTCCTCTATTTTTGTCTCGGCTCCCTCTAAGAAGGACTGTATTGCCCTCATAGAGCAAATTTCTATACTTTTCCCATTCGTCTGAGAATGCAGTTATATTATCTAGAATACAACTAGTGTCACCAGCTGTAATGAATCCCATACTTTTCCCCTTCGCTCTACCCTTCTTTATTTTCCACTCTCTCACAGATTCAATCTGCACAGCTATAACAGCTCCATATTGACTTTCGAAGCCATCTATAAACTCTTTGCACGTACAATTCGCCCTATCGGTATTGTACTCATCAACTTTATTGCATGTCAAGGCTATACCCAACAGTTCTTGTTCTTGCTTTGAGAGCCAAGAAGGAGAATCGAAGAGCTCATATCCGGGATTGTTGTAAGCTCTCAACAAATCTTCAACAATAGGGCATCTATCTCTTCTGAATATCGGCCTATTCTTATCTTTGCCCTGAGAACAGTTAATCATTTCTTGCAAGCACTCTTCTGTTGTTTTTTCGTAGTTGTTCTTCTTGTAGTCTATTAGCCAAGCGATTTCTCTTTTGCTAAGTTCCTTGATGATATTAAAATTATGTTGCATCGTAGACCTTGGAATTTTAAAACAATCAAATGCTCCTGCTAGTATAAGATTCTCAAAAGCTTTCTTGTTAACTTTTGGAGATACTAATATCAGAAAGCAAGACCAATCACAATTTCTAGGATCTATGGACTCACTATCCATATACTGCACCATTTTTTTAAATACTGAAGAGCCTACTCCTTTCACATTTGTTAAGCCATATCTTGGATGCTGCTCAATCAGTTCAAATTCTTCATTCATATGAATTATACTAGGAGGCATAGTATTGATTCCCATTATTTTTGCATTATTAACAAGCTCCTGAACTTCAATAAAAGTGTCTGGCTTTCCTACTGCATGCTTCAGATACGAAGTAAAAAACTCATGTGGGAAATGAGCTTTTGCATATGCCGTAAGATATGCATTATAAGCATAACTAACAGAGTGAGACTTATTGAAAGAGTATCTTTGAGATTTTTCAATCCAAGAGAATATTTCTTTTGCCTCTTCTGTAGTTACAATACCTCTAGCCTCGGATTTTTCTATGAAAGACTTTTTAACTTCTGCCATAACACTAGCTTTTTTCTTGCCAATTGCTTTGCGAAGAATATCTGCCTCTTGCAAGTCAAACCCAGCGATCTGCTGGGCAATAAGAATAGCCTGCTCTTGAAATACAAGAATCCCATAAGTGCTTTTTAGGATAGGCTCCAACGCTTCATGAAAGTACTCAACAGAATCTACCTTATGCTTTCTGTCAATGTAGTGCATAGTAAGAGTCTTTCCCTTGACTACCGCCTCAAGACATCCGGGACGCATGATAGCGATTAGATCTGAAAGTTCTTCTATGTTTCTTGGCTTTGCCTGTTTTGCCAGAGATCTTCCAAGCTGAGACTCAAGTTGGAAAACTCCCTTGGTGTTACCTTCACATATCAAGTCCCAAGTCTTAGGACAGTCCATATTCATTTTTGTTATATCAGTGCAGAAGATAATTCTACCTTCATCGTCTTGTTCAAACTGACATCCGCAATCTAGAGTTATCATTTACTGAACGCGCCCTTAAATTTACTTACACTTGCTTGTTTTCTATGGAACTTCAAAAACTTGACCATTAGCTTAGCCTCATCAATAGTATCTGACAAAGCTTCATGTGCTTGTGCACTAGCTTTAAGGCCGAAGAAGTCTCTGAATGTATCAAGCTTCATACTGTTAGGCTCGTCGAGATTCTCGAACCAAGTGAATAAGATATCCATCATATCTATTTTAGTAACCGTAGATAGAGGCATCTTTGTTTTATATTTTTCCGATAGTCTTTTTAGGATTGGCAAGTCAAAACCAATAATGTTGTACCCTGCAGGGATAGGCTCTGTGTACCACTGTCCGGGCCTCTTATCAACTTCATACTTGGAGCAGTAGGACATAAAGTTTTTCCAAGCGACTTTTTCCGTCTGACCATCCTTCCACTCTTTAATAATATCTTCTGACTCAACTCCTCTTGTCTTTGCGTGCCAAGCTATCGTATCCTGCCTCGCCTTTGTAAAATATTCGTCATCGTCGATTCCATCTGGCTTAATAGTAACCCTAAACGACTGAGCTTCCTTAATCTCCAAAGTTCTGGGGTCAACAGGAACAGCCGCTAACTCTACTGGGTTGCAACTGTACGGATCAGTCCCGTCAGTCTCTAAATCAAATACGATAATCCATCTTTTATTTATCATTATTTTTTCCTCTTGTAATATATCCTATAATATATTATACCTGCACTTTATAAGTGTTCTTTATAATATCAGGCATTTCCATAATCTTATCCAGCATTTTGATTCCAAGAACATCAAGCTTAAGCAGTCCAGCATCTTCACATGAGGGACCCTCAAATCCTGCTAGTTGACCCTTTCCTTCTTTGTCTATGACCATTGGGCATACATCATATATAGGCTGAGGAGATACAACAACGCCAGCCGCATGCTTAGATTGAATGATTTTTGTATCTTCCAATCTAATGGCCTGTTCAAATATCTTGGCAAACTTACCTTGCAGTGTTCCATTATCATCTACATAGCACCACTCTTTCAGTTTGTCCTTCTTGTTTTCAAGAGCCCAAGTTATAACAGAGGCAGTTCCTAGCTCGTCTTTCATATCCTGTAGTTCATCTGAGATCTTTGCTTCATCTAAGATATGAGACGTTATAGCATTTTGCTCACTAAAACCTATATTGCCTCTAGCTGCCATGACCCTCTTGAGCGCGGCCCGACCTTTCAGAGTTTGGAAAGTAACGATTTGGGCTACATTATCCTCTCCATACTTCTGTTTGATATAATCTATAATATCATTCCTAGATTGTTTAGGAACATCAATATCAATATCAGGCATTGATACTCTTCCACCTGCATTTCGTCCAGCATTGTAAAATCTCTCAAAAATTAAATCATGCCGCATAGGATCAATTTTGGTAATATCCATAAGATAGGAAACCATACATCCGGCGGCACTTCCTCTTCCGGGCCCTGTGAGATAGCCTCTTCTCTCAGCATACTTCAGAATATCTCTAACAATAAGGAAATAGCTTGATAGATTAGTCTCAGTAAAAATTTTAATCTCTTTATTGACCCTATCTCCGTACTCACTGAACAGTGAGCCTTTCTCAATATGACTCATCTTTCTAGACCAACCATCTCTACATAATTGTCTGAGGTAGTCATTCGGAGACATCCCGTCTGGGGAGTCGAATACAGGTGGGTTTGGAGGACCCAAAATTTCATATTGACTGCACATATTTGCTATGTCAACAGTATGCTGCAGCTCTTCTTCGGTATGAAAATCTCTCATATCTTCATAGCTAGGAATATGATAGTTGTTTGAGTTGAAAAATGTTCCTAGAGATCGAGACTTACCTTGCTTCAATTCTGTTTGTACCTGACCAATACTTTTACGCATTGAGGTACATAGTAAGACCCTTTGGTCATGAGCATCTTCTCGCCTACAGTAATGTGCATCTGGAGTGGCTACACAGGGTATTTTTGTGAGCTTAGAAATCTCTCTAAGTTTTTCAGCAACTTCTTTTGCCTTCTCATTTATGAGAGAGTCAATAAGCTGTATTTCTATATAAAAATTACCCTTACCGAATGCTTCCTGTAGTCTCTCCGCTTCTCTGATCCCGTCACTTTGCCAGTTCGGATTGTCTACAACGGCATTTGCTAAACGAGAGCCTAGATGACCACTAAAAGATACTAAAGAACCTTCCCCCTTGGATGCAAGCTCCATGAAATAATCAGTTCCCAGTCTAGGCTTGTGGTAGAAGTGCTCTACTTTGTTTGATATCGACACCATAGAAAGTAGACTCTTCCAGCCTTGCAAATCTTTTGCTAAGACAACCTGATGTGCAAGTTTGGAATTATCAGGTTCTTTTACGGTAGCGTCTCTATTGCTGATATAAAACTCACATCCAAGAATAGGCTTAAAACCCTTAGAGATGGTCTTATGGAAGTCAATGGCCCCACTAACTGTGCCGTGATCAGTTAATGCACAAGCCTCAACCTCTATTTCCTCTAATCTTTTTGCAATATGTTTTGTTTGTGACAGTCCATCTAAAAGTGAATATTCGCTATGGACATGCAGCGGTACGTATTTCATTCTATCAATTCCCAAATGCTATCATGTAGTTCTCTTATAGGTAAATTATACATGTTAACGTGAGTCTTGAAGCTATTTGTTTTGTCTATTCTCCCACTTTCCCAGAGAGAAGCCCTTTCCCAATACTCAAAAGATCCCATAAAGCCGCACAACCATATATTTTTTAGGCCATAATATTTCTTAGGATGACTTTTAGTGCATCTGTCAAACTCTAAGCTTATAAACCCATATAGGTCTGGTTTCTGATGCTTGCTTGTTTCCGCTATTGATACATCATAATGCGATCTTGGAGAGACTGTCCTTCTTTTTGTCTTTACCTCAAGTCTATGACCACATTCTAGAAGAAGATCATGGTTATATTTATCAAGACCTCTGTTGTTACTTACAATCTTTGCTCCCACATATGGTGCTAAAGCCTCCTCTCCTAAGTACCCAGCTATATTACCTCCGCCCTTCAGGATAGAATTATTTATTGATCCTAGAGACATAGCCTTCTCTCTAGCACTTGCTATCATAGCGTCATTAAAAGGTAGCTTTATCATACTTCTCCCGGAGCTTTATATTTCCCTATAGCGTGGTCGGGAGACATACAGTTGCCCGTTACCCACTCTATACCATTTTCTTTAATCATAGTCATGGTCTGTTCGCATTTAGTTAGTGGGGCGCCAAATATGTTGTACATCGTATCTACATGAGTGTCATCATAAGTGGTCTTTCCAGCAGAACACAACTTGCTACATTTCCAACTTTTTATCTGCTGAGGGCGTTCAGTTTCCTTTATTACTTCAAATTTTGCCTTTATCATCTCCATAGTTTCTTCAATATCACTATCTTGGAAGTGTAACGTAAAAGGGCCTCCGTCATTCATGAAGTGTATTGTTATTAAGAAAGACTTTACATGAGGATATAGCTTCTTGACAGCAAGATGATACATTCTAAGCTGAGGATCGTTCTGCAGTTTCGCTGGCGTCTTTTCTTTCCCAGTGGCCCAGTCTAGCCTACGACCAGTCTTCCAATCAATGACTTCATAAGTATCGTCACCAACATCAGTAATGAGATCTATCGTGCCTTTAAGGGATAGATTCCCATCAAGGGTAGTTCCGTCATCTAAAGTGTAACTGTACTTCGCCCACTCTTCTTCTATTTCAAAATCAAAATGCGGTTCTGCGTCTACGACAAGTCTGTTCTTAGGATCAAAGAAGCCATTGTCATCATTAAATATTTTCCAGACCCACTTTCGACAGTGCTTGAGGTCAAGAGGCTTCCAGTCGTGATGCGTAGTTCTAGAAGTGTAATACTCATAGACCTTGTCTATAATCTCATCTAGATACTCTGGATCATAGTTGGATGTTTCAATCTTTCCTATTTCACTGTCTTCGAATATCTCGTACCCCTCCTGAAGCGCCTTTTTACACAACGCAGCAAGCTCAAGCACTTTATGAACGATTGTTCCTTTGTCTGCCTTCTTCCCTGACTTTCCCCTCCACCCTAAAGTGTATTCGTGATAATATTGCATAGGGCACATCCTATGCGAATTGAAAGAGCTACTTCTAAAGTAAACAATTGGAATACTCATTAATTCTCCGTTGCTGGTATAACATTAGGTATATGCTTAATAGAATCATGAATTAGTTTTAATTGCTCTTCTATAGTAGACTTTCTGTTATCCACCACAGTGTCACAAAGATCTATGCATTCTTCTATTTCTTTTTCACTTGAGTGCGCATCACCTTTCTTATAAGGGTCTCTAGTCAGCCCGACAATATATCCTCCGGCTTCCTGCAGCTTTATAATCTCATTCTTAAATCTTACGTCACAAATTAAAGCGATCTCAGGCGAGTCTTTTTGTATCTTTCTTAATAAGCTTTTAATCCATACGTCTGGGTCTAGTCTTCTAAATATATCAGTTCCAACATACTGAAGAACTTCTCTGGCTGTCATTTTGCCTTCTAGTTTATTATTCTTACAAGGAGCAGTAATCCATTCTATCTCGGTCAGTGAATTTTTATCCTTGTCGCTACCATACGCTTGTTCATATGATAGTCCTAGAACCTTAATGCATAAATCTTTCAGTGTGTCTGCAAGCCCATAAACTTTCACATATTTATCTAGACCATCAGAGAAAAGCTTGCTTATGTTTAGATTGTCATTGGAAAATTCAAACCAATCTTTATTAGGTTTTCTCTCTCCAAATATGTCACTCACTTCTATTTTGCCAGACTTAGAAAATCTAACACTTTTAGATATTCCAAGCTCAGCCAATTTAAGAGCGACCACATAGTCACAAGCAGTATTCTTACCGCTCTGCTTTTTTCCAGCAAAGCCAATTATTTGAGTCATATTAATCTCTACTATAGTACTGTTCCAAAACTTCTAGTCTGTCTTCTGCATCAGCTAAGTTGCTAAGCGCCTCATCAAGGTTGTTATACAGATCTTCCGTGGAATGATCTCCTATGCCAGCTGGATGGTCTAGCAAGATTGACAATGAAGCTAGCGCTTTATCTCTATCTGAAGAAGCCTTATTATACAGATAGTCTATTGCATTCTCTTTGTAGGTGCTCATTTAAATTTCCTTATATACATTCATAGCGTTTTCAATAAAAGGTTTAATGTCGGATGTAACTGTATCAACATTCAATTCTGCAATGTCTGCTGCATCGAAACTTGGGAAGTAAAGCCTATACAATCTTCCACACTGTTCCTCTATCTTCTTAGCTGCTTTTTGTCCAGCATCATCATTATCCATTAAGCAGACCAATGATAAAGCTCCAGACTCATCTAGCAAGTTTTTCTGATCGTTGTTGAACGCTGTTCCAAATATAGCAACGACATTGTGTATTCCAGCCTCTGCTAGTCTCCATACATTTCCGGGAGACTCGACAAGGATAGCAACTCCAGTCTTCGATATCTCATCCTTGGCTATCCAGTAGTTATATAGCCATTTCTCTTTTTGAAAGCCCTTGCTGTGCATCCATTTTGGAAAATGTCTACATTTTTCTTTAGGGTCGTGATAGTTATTGCATTTAGGACATTTATCAAATATACTTCTGCCTGTGCAGCCGACAATAAACTCATGATTATTATCATAAATAGGAACTACTGCTCTTTGGTACATCGGCTTTCTTGGATTAGTACAATAACCAACATCATATTCCTCCAGAACCTTGGCAGAAAATCCCCTGTCTAGATAGTACTTACAAGGAACTTCCACTCGGTCTCGATACATTTGCTGAGTTATGCCGCTTTTCTTAGCAGCTTCAGAACTAAGCGTGTTCACTAAGTTGTTGAAGTGGAGCTTCTCTATATTATGATTATCAGCTTCAAGCGAGTCAAAGTCCTTTTTAAGAAACTTGAGTAAGAAATCAACAGACTCCTTAAAAGTAGCCTCCTTATCTCCTTCCTTTTCCCACCCATAGTTGACTCTGGATAGGATTCCTCTGACTAGATCTATCATCCCATTGCCAAACACTTCTTCGCATTGATGTGTTCTGCATTTATAGTGCACCTTAAACTCTCCGTTCGGATAAAAGTTTAAAGCAGTTGGGTTATCTCCTCCATGTATAGGACATGCTGATTTCATAAGGATATCATTTCTGTAAGCAATACTGAGCCCAAAGTATTGATATATTTGGTCTATATATTGTCCTGCTATCTTTGCAAGAGTTCTTACTTTAGCGTAGTCATACTTCTTAGAATGCGACATCTTCTGAGTCATCAAAAAGTTCTCCATCTTCTGTGGCGCTTACACCACTGTCAAGTTCAAACGCAGTCTGCCCTTCGGTGACTTTACCGATTTTGCCAGTAAGTTCTACGTTAATATAGTCCCCATAATCAAGTCCCTCTCCGTGCCTTGCAATCAGAGGGACAAGCTTCCTGTTGCCATTCTCAGGACCATCCTTAGCTATCTCTTCATCAGACTTATGCTTATATATACTGAAGTTAGAACATAGCCAAATTATCCTATCAGAACCAGACGCAGTATCGGTGCTTTCCTTTGTTATCCCATCTCTATTCAACTGGATAAAAGTTAAAATTGGGACTTCATACTTAAGAGATAGATTATGTAGGGCTGTGATCATGAAGCCAAGAATTTGGAATTCTTTCATGTCTCCTTTGATCTCACTTGAGTCCATAAGTTTAAGGTAATCATATATAATCACACAATCATTTGCCTTGCCCTTATCATTTAGTCCTACAACCCTACTAATCCATCTTCTCATGACGGCAACCTGTTCTTCAAAAGAGGCGCCACCAATAGTCTTAAAATAATATGGTATATCTTTTATCTCTCTTGCCGCATCCATAACCTTTTTCTTTTTGGCTGGATCATCAGCAAACTTACCCGTTTCAATGTCGTTAATTGGAACGCCAGAGAGCATCGCCATCATTCTATGTTGATGGTCTTCCTTCCTCATCTCAGTATCTAAGTTGAGTACTGGAGTTCCTTCTTTTGCAATATGTATTCCCATATTGTCTGCAAGAAGAGTTTTTCCAGTCTTAGGTCGAGCCCCAATAACATTTACTGTGCCTTTTCTGAGACCACCCCCAATAGAGAAGTCATACCTTGGAAAGCCCGTTGCTATACCTATCTGATCAACTGAGTCTTCTGCAAGCTCTTCTAGATGGGCTTCGACATCATCAAACATCTGTGTAGGGGATTCGTCCTCACCAGCTATCACAGACGTAACATCCATTACAGCATCTTCAGCTATCCCTAGTATCTTGGCAATAGGTTCATCACCTTTAATCTCAAGATACCTTTCTTTAGTTAGATCAAGTTGGTCGTACATCATCCTAGCTATTTCTAGCTTCCTGACCTTTGCTCCAAACTTTCTTAAGTTTTCCAACAGTACCGGAAACTTTATCACAGAAGACATATGTTGAACTTCTTGTGTATTAAAGAAGTCTGAGAACCCAAGTTCTTTTGCAGCGGACATCATTGTAGGGGCATCTAGAGAGCGAGAGTCATCTGTTTCAAGCACATGCTTCATGCATGAAAATAAGACCACATTAGACTCGTCTGTAAACGACGACTCTGTTACAATGTCTGCAACATCATAATAAGCCTCAGCTCCATATCTAAATATGCCTGCTAAGATTGCTCTTTCTGCTGGTAAATCATTTAGCATATTATTTCCCATTGACTATACATTTGTTACACTTCCATCTCTCTGGATTATGCACCTGAGAGGGGAACATCCTATAATCTTTTCCACACCCAGAACATCTGAATGTCCGCTTTTCTACTACTCTTCTATTTCCTCTATTCGGGTTGACGACTGCGCCCTGATCAGATTTTTTAGCCTCTTCAAGCTCTCTTATCTCGTCGCTACTTAAACTAATTTTTGAAATTATGTCATCAAACTTATTCTCGCTAGACGGTTTTTTCTCTATAGAATTCTTATTTCTCTTTCTCTTACCCTTGCCTCTTCGTCGTTTTTTCTTATTCGTGGTATTAGAGAGGGCTTCTTTGATTTCCTCTTGAGTAAACTGCTTCAGTAGCTCTTCTAGTTCTTTCTTATCCATGTCTATTTATCTTCGCTCTTTGTAGGTTTATATATAAGTCGCTCAGATTTTTTACCGAGCTAGCCAAGTATGTCAGTCTGTCGGCCCTTTGTTGCGCATACACCTTGATACTATCTAGTTTTTTAGCATAGCCGTCCTCTTTAACAGCTTGGTAATATTGGCTGTCCCAAGAACCCTTATACTGAGACTCTCTTCCAGACATCATTTTTTTAAGATTAGATGAAGCCCAATTAACACGAGCTATTTCTCTGTTGTATGATCTTTGTAGGTAAAATGAAAAACCGCCAAGCAGCAACGCTGCCTCCGCACACTCTTCCACTGTTAACTTCTCCATTTGTTGTCTAGGCATAGACATGTAATTCTTAACAGATTGATCATGGAAGTCTTCGGAGTAGCCGCCTATTCCTAACTTGCCTTCATACTCATCTAGTACTGAGTCGATTTGTTCTAATCGTTCCTTTGCTGTATTCTGGATTTCCATTTCTCTTTGCTCTCATTATAAGGAAGCTCAATATATGTAATATTATTATACTCGCACCACTCTTTCTTTCGCCGGTCTTTTTTCTTCTGATTCGCAAAATCTTGTGCTGAAGTATGAAATAAAGAGTTGAACCTATAGTGTTGCTGTCCGTGAACCTCAATAACCAATTTAATAGTATTTATATAAAAATCAAAGTATGCCTTTTCATATCTAGTTAGAGGCACAAGGACTTCTTCTAGAACCTGAACGGTGGGGAAAAGCTCTGTAAGCAGCTCCCTTGCTGTCAGATGGAGCTTAGAGCGTGGGCGCATATCATTTGCAGCTATCACATATCCGTTTAGCTTCCAAGTATGCGCTTCGTTATTTAGGTCTCTTATCTTCATTAACTTGCTACTTGAGGCATATACGAAGCTTCTGATTCGTACATAATGGAAACATGTGGCGTTACGAGAGTCACTCTCTTTTGACAGAACCTTTCAAGCAAGCCTTCTGCCAACCCTTCCATGAACCCCTCTATGATCTCCATATTAGTTCCTGCTCTGGGATAATTAATGGCAGCTATTTCCCATCCATCTTCAAGATATTTCGGACCGCAAACAAATGCAGTTTTAGTAACTCTAAGCGGCACAATTGCATCTACAGAGTTTTGATAGTCACCAATATACTTAGTGAGATTCCTTTCATAGAAATGAGCCTTAGTATCTTCATATATAGATCCTATATATATCCTGCACTCATAAGTATCAATAGTCTTAGCTTTCATAATCAATTCCTACCATCTCGAAAACCTCTTTTCTAAAATTATTATACTCTTCTGGATTCTCCTCCAAGTATTTTGCCAAGTTAACTTTTCCTTGAATCTTTTCTCCATTCGGGAGTTTGAGCCATGCTCCAGCTTTCGAGATCAAACCAAAGTCTATCATCAAATCTGCCATCTCCATCTCTTTCCAGATTCCTTTACCATATCTGATATGGCTCTCCACCTTCTGTCCCGGAGGCCCAATCGCAGAGGTTGTAATTTGCCAGTGCACTGTTTGTCCTATCTGTGTGTCTCCTTGCATAAGAGCAGTAGAGTGGCTTGCGTGCAGCTTGACATCGACTTGATATTTCAAAGCGCTCCCTGATTTTTCTACTTTAGCTTTTCCTCTTCCAAATCGTTGCAGATTCGCCATTAGATGCGTTATGCCAACGACTGTAACTCTATTAATTGGAAGGACGTTAGAAATCCTTCTGCAGAACTTTGCCAAAACTTTCTGAACACTCATAACTTGCATATCTGACAAGTCTCCTGTAAGCTCAGACTCGCTAGACAGGGCTGAGAACGAGTCCACAATAGCTAATGATCCGGGCTGAGTGTGTACAATATTGTCGATGATGCTGAGGTATTTTTCGGCAGACAATATATTGCCTTCTGTAGAGCCAATGATCTGCATTTTTTCTGCATCTAAGCTTAGGTCTGTGATGCCCTGCAAGTCTCTTTTCTTGAGACGGCCCTCAATGTTAGCGTAATATACCTTTCTCTCATAGTGCTTCTGCGCGTTAGCACAGAAAGTAAGTGCCGTTACAGTTTTTCCGACCTTCTCTGGGCCAGTCATAATAAATAATGAACCTTCAGGCACGCCTCCACCAAGAGCTATATCTAGCTTAGGACCTACAGATAAGACTTCTAAAGGTCTTTCTGTTATTGAGGCGGGATCATGAAGGACATTACCATACTCTTTGATAATGTCTTTACTCATCCAAATCCCTTAACTTAGAAATAATTGATTTCTTATTATTGTTTGTTTTGTGTTTGACTTCTTCTGAGTCATTTATATTATACTCGGCACTCGCCGGTCTCTCGACAACTTGTTCAGCTTTTTCCTGAATTATTTTTTCTAGAAATGGAGACCTTAAAGAATAGGTAGACCAGCACCTCTTATCTCTAAGCGCGGCCACTATAGGTTCTTCCCCATATTTTTTTATAAGCTTGTTAGCCAAAGTTATTTGATACTTATAATACTTCGACCACTCTTTATTCTCCCAGAATTTTATAGGGAGTTCCTTCTTCTCTCGTTGAGCCTTCTTTTCACATACTAGTTCTGTTATGTACTGAGATGCTGATACCCAGCCTCCCGGAGAATACCGAGAGGGATACCTGCTCTTTTCGCTTCTGTTTTTTGCCATCTGTCATCTTTATGTTAAAACTCTTTAATAGCGTCTATAACATATTGTACTTGCTCTTCTTCCAATTTAGGATATAAAGGTACATAAAATCCGCAATTCCCTAACTCGTCTGATCTTGGATATTCCTTGTCTGTTATATCTTTAAGGAACTCTTGCCTATGTATTGGCTGGAAGTATGTCCTAGAATCAATACCTCTATCCGCTATATGCTGCCTAATATTATTCCTTGCCTCCTCACTATTGGCAAGTAGAGGCATAACCCATAGCCCAGAATTTTTAACAGCTTCAGGAACTCTCACACTATCTAGATCTTGCATCTGCTCCTCATACATGTCACGGTATTTCCTTCTTTTTTCCATGAACTCAGGAGCCTTCTTGACTTGCTCTAAGCCTATTGCAGCCTGCATGTCTGTCATCCTATATCCAAACGCACGTTCTGTATGACAAAAATGTTTTCCCGGAGTGAAAGCATGCATTCTGACTCTATCAAGTCTTTCCTTGTCTTCTAATACATCCGTTACAACCATTCCTCCCTCTCCAGTTGTAATGTTCTTATTAGAATAAAAACTGAAAATAGCTAGATCAGAGAATGACCCAACAGGCTTCCCTTCCAGCAGCGCGAAGTGAGACTCAGCACAGTCTTCAATAAACTTTATACCTTTTCCTTTACATAAGTTAGAGATAGCTACTGTGTCTTTTACTGGCTCCCCATATGTGTGGACAATTATAACAGCTTTCGTTCTGTCTGTAATACAGTCCTGCACAGTTTTCAAAGAGACATTTCCCACGTCATTGTCAGATTCAGCGAATACCGGAGTTGCTCCTGTGAGTAAGACAGCATTTGCAAGTGCTATCATTGTTAAGTTTGGTATAATAACCTCATCTCCCGGCCCAACATCACATACATGCAGGGCTAGATGCAGTGCTGTTGTGCCTGAGTTGCAAGCAGAACCATAAGTCTTTCCAGCCGTTTGTGCAATAGCATTTTCGAACTCTGCAACCCTCGGGCCTTGAGAAATCCAGTTCTCTGCCACACACCTGCCAACTGCATCGTACTCTTCTTTTCCTAAAGAGGGCTCAGCTATCCAGATTAATTTTTCTGCCTGTTTGTTAAGTACCGGGTCCATTATATATCCTTTCTTAAGAACTTGTTACCCTTTTTATGTTTTCAAATATTTCTTTAGATACATTGTCTATTAAGTATCTCTCACAAAATTTTCTTCTTTCTTTAATATCTATTTCGGGCTTATCTCTATTATATAGATGCTTTATTTGTGCCTTTAAGTCTTCACGATAATCTCCACGAAAGTAGACTCCTCTATCTTGAAAAATTTCTCTAGCCCCTGAAAACTTCGAATCTGAAATAAGCACATCCTTGCCATGATAGTAACCCTCTAGTAAGCTCAAGCCTCCAGTTGACGACTCAGCATATTCACTAGCCAAGAATTCACAGTTCAAGATATAGTGCTTGTATTCCTCAAAGGGTAGCCCGTGTTCAGATTTTACTATACTATATGTAAAGTCTCTATCACTTTCATCCTCGCCGTTAAGCTCATCACATGAGTGATAAATCCATCCAGTACACGAGTCTTGCTCATAGTTTCTAAGAGGATGATATATAAATCTCTCTGGCATGTTCTCAGGAGGGGCTTCCTTTGGGGCATCAAAAGGCTCAAACCAAGGTCGAATAACTTTCATTCTTTCCTGCGGGACTCCATATATCTCATGTGTCCTCAACATTGTTCCCACAGAGGAGCACCATACCTCATGACATTGATTAAGGTAGTCACACCTGCCGTCTGCAAATGACATCCAAGGATACATATCCCAAACATATACAATTGCTTTTTTGTCTTTGTAACCTTCTATAAGTGATGACAGTGCAGGATTGTCTACACCTTGCATGGACAAGATTATATCGGCTTCCTCTGCAAAGTCTATTGAATTCCTCCACGCAGACGCTCCTTTTCTCAAGTACCCGAATGGTACTACTGTATTCGGAGACTGACCGTCTTCTCCATCCCATACGACTTGTTGCCCAGCAAGATCTATATCTTCAGTATTCAAATCAAATATGTTCACATTTGCCCCAAGCTCTTCCAGCTTAGGAACCAAGCTCATAGCTAGCCTAGCAACAGTGCTCTTTTTTTCTTTGACCCCTGCTGCGGCGCTATTATATATATAAGATATTTTTACCATCCACTATCCTCCTTCTGGATAATAGGACAAATAAATTTTTTCACCTAAGCTATTGTAAAAGAAAGCCTTTTCTTTTTTCTCAAAAGTGAATGCTCTGACAATATGGGTTATGTCTTTGGCTGACGGCAGATGCTTTTTGAGATAGACCGAGCCTCCTTTATTCTGTACAGTTTTGTATTCTCCTGATAAAATCCTAGAGAGGTTATCACAGAACATATTATAAAGAATGTCCATACATCTATAGAAGACAGTCTCTGCCGTATCTTTATTGCTTATCAAGGTCTTTTTTATCTCTATAATCGGTCCGCTGTCTATACCTGAGTCTATCTCATGCAGTGTAACCCCTGCTTCAGGCTCTTTGTTTATTATAGCCCAACTGTACGTAGCAGAACCTTTATACTCTGGGAGTATTCCCGGATGGAAGTTTACACATCTTTCACGGCTACTTATAAAATCCTCATCTATGATTGTATCGTATAGTACTGAGACAAATATGTCTGACTCTTGCATGTTGTCGCATAGGGAGTATCCTTTTGGCAGATTCTCAGATGCGAAAGAAACGCACTTACTCCCTATCTCTTCCATTCTAGAAGATGCTATATAAACATTCTTTGTTGACATCACTGCTCTTCTAGGGCCTCTACAATACTTTTTGCCATTGTGCTTATGCCAAATTCATGCCTACAAAAATCTTTTCTGTCCTGTAAGTCTTCGTTATGTGACCCTCTGTTTTCCCACATATTAAGGATTTGCTGTTTCATCGACTCATAGCTAGGATCGAAGTAATACGCACGTTCTTTAAAATATTCTTTAGCTCCCATATAAGGGGAGTCACAAACTAGAACATTCTTACCTAGATTGTAAGCTTCTATCAATGACATGCCTCCAGTCGAGGCCTCATACCAAGGACAAATAACGAATGAAGAATGAGCAATTATCCATTGGTATTCTTCCCAAGAACGAGTGTTTCCTACTCTTATGTATGGTATATTGAGTTCGTTACATGCTCTTGAAGCCCAGCCAGAATGTCTATCTGGTATATCCCTTAATGGATCGCACACATAGCCGTCATCGGCAATATCATCGTAATCAAACAGTTGAGCATAAGCCGGAACAATCATAGTTCTTGCTTCTTCTATTCCCCAATGCTGATTTAACCTCATCACCTGCCCATAAGATGGAACCATTACAAGGTCGCTGGCTTTACACTGCTCCCCAAATGGTCTCCAGTCGAACATGTAGGTATGATCCCATATCCATTCGTAGCAGTCCCAGCAGTAAGTAGTGATCTTTGCTTCAGGAATTGATTCTCTTATTCCCAGCATCTGGTCTTCACCTCCAGTCTGCAAAGACAAGAAGTGTGTGCAGTCCTCTGTAGGACTTCCTTCCTGTACCTCAGCGTGCTCCCTTATCGCTGAAATCAAATTTCTAGCATACTGTAGATTGTCTCTATGTTGTATGAAGATTTTCATTTTATTTTGTGTATAGCTGCGTCTCTTGTTTTCTTAGGTATTGTGTTTCTCATTCTGTCAATTCTTTGAGATGTGGCTTCAGTCATAACTGCCAGCCCCTTACTTTTATGCTCCTTCTTTTCAGGTTCTTCTATAGAGCTCACATATTCTGAGACTAAGTCCACGTCTCTTGATAGAGATTTTGCTATTTCCGAAACATCCATACCGTTGGACACCATTCCCTCAATTGCATATTGTTCGGTCTTTGTCAACTTTTTTGCGTTAGATAGTTTACCCATTATGAGTCCCTTTCTGCATTGTTCAACCAAGCTACATTTTTGGTCTTTAAAAATTTAATATACTTATCAAATACTTGTTCTGTTGCCTCTTTAAACTGCCACTCAGGACGCCCTGCGTGCCGCAATTGTTTTTTAGCTGTTCCCTCTGAATATAGGCCAATAGGATTGTATAGTCTTCCATATCGGCCTCTCTTAACGTAGTACTTTATCCTGTTGCCTACAGAAACTCTTTTTGCGTAAGCATTATGGTGGTCTTGTTCTTCACTTGGCAGTCTAGGATAGCCATCATCATCACTACTAGAGTGCTTACCAAAGATGGTAAAGACATCTACTATAGTATTCGAGTCTCCACTCTGCTTCTCTGAATTAATTTTATGATACATCTAATTCCTCTTTCTCTTTTTATTGGTGGATTCTTTAGTCCATTTTGTTGAAGAAGAAGGCTTTTCCATTTTCTTCATTCCTTCTGGAAGCTTTTCCGATAGAGAGTCTTTTGTTTTTGTTTTTTGCTCTCTCAGCAGGTCTTCTACCCTATTCTTTCCTAGCTTCTTACTTTGCTTGTCTGCATAATGGCCTAGAGTCTTGGCCTCAGATAGCGAGTAGCTATAACCTCCATAGACATTATCCTCTCCATAGTCTCTATGGACAGGCTTTATTTTATTACAGCAAGGACACTTCTTTTTGTCCTTATACTCAGACCGATGACAAAAGATAGACCATTTATGGTCGCATTCGTCACACGCATAGCTATATTCTGGCATTATGAAACCTTAAAAAACAATAGTAAGACCTATATACTATTGTACCAGCAAACAGCTACTTAGTGTGTTCAAACTCATGTAATTTTCTAAGAATTTTTGCGACGATGTCACTGCGGATTATATCAGAATAGTCTAGTTCGCATACTCCCACGCCCTCTACAAGTTCAAGACTGTCCATGCATCTCTCAAGTCCTCCGCTTGAAGACCCCAGATCTGTTTGTCTTAGGTCTCCATTTATTACAGCTTTTGAGTTTCTACCTATTCTTGTTATGAACATCTTTATTTGCTCAAACGTAGCATTTTGAGCTTCATCTAAAATCATAAAGCAGTCATGAAAGTTCCTTCCTCTCATATACTCCAGAGGACAGAGTTCTATTGTGCCGTTGTCCCTGAGAGTCTCTACTCTAGTTGGTGTAAGATACATATTCATTTCCTCGATAATAGGAACTAAATATGGGTTTATTTTTTCTATAAGAGTTCCGGGAAGATGTCCCAGTCCACGCCCAGACTCTACAACAGGTCTAGTTATAATTATTTTTTTAAGCTTTTCTGACATTAGATATTCACATGCCAGACCAACTGCAACACTAGTTTTTCCTGAGCCTGCGGGGCCGGAGCAAAAAGTAACATCCGAGTCTTCCATCTCGTCTATATAGATCTGTTGGTTTTTTGTCTTTGCTTTCAAAGACTTTCTTCTTTGCGGCTTTTCGTTTTGTGTTGTTGGCTTTCTTCTTCTTGCCACTAATGAATCTCCAAAAATTATTATATGTATATAGTCCAGCTTGCCTGAGCCCGAAGACTCAGGACAAATTGAACTTTATTTTCAAAACACTTATGGGCAAGGACACTGTGTCGTTGCAACATCGCCATTGTAGTCACCATCAACAGTTGGAGCACTTCCTCCGGAGGAAGCACAGGTTTCACTACGGCTGGATTCTGACCAGCTAGAACCATCCCACATCCAGACTATTTCACCACAGAAAGATGTTACGCCCGACCCTGATGGGGACGCTCCTAATGCATTAGCCCAAAGGGTGCCAATGTTCTGAGAGTCTATTAATCTCTTGATAGGCATCTCAAGTACGGGTCCGGTCGCTTGATAATCGTCGGGACATTCAGCTTGATTGCGAGCGCCTGTCTGTGTCACTTCCCTAACACCAACAATAAAGTCGCACTCAGCATCACTCCAGTATGGGTCTGCATAACCAGTCACTGTACCGCTTGCGATAACTGAGCCAGAAGGGAGTAGACCAGTAGGCCATGCGGTATAGCGTGTAGGGCCATCAAAACCGCCACCAGCTGTTGTGCATTGCTGAGGATCTACTTGATTGAAAACCTGAACACACTCAGATGATCGGGCAATAATAGCATCTGCCGCATCTCTCCATTTATTAGCTACACTACCCCTTCTTCCAAAGCCATCGGTATATCTTTGAAGACACTCGCAACCATTTGGCCCCATTTGGACTTTTACGAAGTCAAGTCCGTAGTGTATATATTCAAAATCAACACCTTCTACTCCCCCAGTAGCACCGGCAGACGTTATCACCCATTTATAAACATTCTGAAGGTCGTACTTTGGAGAATTACGGCATAGGTGGTTGGTCTCATAGAGTATACTGTCATAACTATATGTTCCAGAACAGTACCCAGTATTATTGACGGTAGTTAGAGCTCCAGATTCAGCAAGAGTTCCGGCATACGTTACGTCTCCACCGTGGACTATGAAGGTGCAGTCTCTCCCTATTCCTTCTACCAGTTCATCTATTTTTTCATAGCCACTTTCGGTAATAGGGTCTCCGTCTACAAAAAGTTCGGCGTACAATGTTATGTCATTCTGTTGGTCACAACGGACATCATTAACATAGAAGTATCCCGTTTGCCATTCTGTTCTACCGAGATGGTCGTTCGACGTTGATGGCATTTTACCCGAGAAAATAGATCGCCTTGTCCAGTCTGGCTCAGAGCCAGCATCCAAAGGAGTCTTTATATTTGAGCACCCTACATATTCTGTCAGGTACAGGCATGTTTCATCATCCAAAGTTTGTGGGCAATCATCACAGTTATCCACTGTTCCACCATTATGCAAAGTCTGACTTTTAGTTCCTCCTCCTTGGAAGAACGCTACGGTCTGTTCCCGAGTACTCTTGTCAGCCCCTACGTTGTTAGCGCCTTTCTTAGTAACATCTGTCCTTACATCTATAGCTAGTATGCCGCTCTCCACTGGGTCTGAAGGATCTGTGTTCCACCCGTTGTAAGAATCCCATTTTCCATCTCTTATACTAGTGTTAATTTGAGGAGCTATTGTTCCTTGAGCAAAAGGCTGCAGAGAGTTTGCAGAATTACTAGATTTGCCAGAAGCGCCGTTTAGCCTATCTCTGAAAGGATTGTTTGGCAATGGCTTATCAAAAGGAAACTTCGATGAATCAACGGTTCCAGAAGCTGCCCCTGTCGGTATTTGGCCTATGGTAGGTTCCTGCCCTGCTGTTATAGGGGCTACACTCATGCCGCCTCCTGCTACAACACTGATAGAGTCTCCGGGGTTTCCAAATACTCCGCCCTCATTCTTGTTTCCTGAAGGTGTCCCTTTGTCATTATATGCTCCAGTGACTGGTGTCCCTGTGATATTTGTAATGAAATAGCTCATTTTTCAACCTTTTGTAATATAGTTTGAATATTTGGGTTTTGCGTGCACATGGGACAAAATTCTTGTTGCCCCGGTTCGTGTATACCTATTCTGTGGTGTATCATTAATATGCTCTGCAGCAGTTGACTATCTCTTACCATAGAATGCTTCGGCATATATTTAAGATCTTCTGGAAAGACAATATCCATAGAAAAATTATTTTCCCTTTCTAAGATCTTACTGTATAAATACACCGTTGTTGCTAAATTTACTAAAGAAACAAAGAAAAGAACGTAAACTGCGTTTTTAAAAAATTTCATGGATCATACCGAAACATAAAATACTTTGCCGGTTCCAGCAGCGCTTACTAGAAAAATACTATTCGGATCTATAACTGGAATCACTATACTCTCTCCTGCAGAAATAGGGTATCCATCAGTTGTCTCTGAGCTATCAGCTGTTACTGTAGACGATTGCCCTATATATATAGGATGGGCGTTTCCTGTTCCAGCAACTATCTGAACTCCTCTTTGGGCATGAAGCTCCGTACTAGCTAGTGATACAGCTGTAGTAGTTATGCCTGTTTTAGAACCAGTAAAAAAATTAGGAACTGCCATTTTTTATATCTCCCATTATACCTTATAGTAAGCTAAACTTACCAATTTCTTTTTTTGTTTTTGTTAAATTGAAAGTCTTTTTATCTGTTGTTTCGCTGCTTCCTCCAGCATCTCCAGCCTCTAAGTACACCTGATAGATGTAAGCATAGCCATATGAATCATCGTCAATACCAATCCAAAGATTCAGATCTGTATAGTCTGTTATGTTATTTGCATCAGATTCAGGAATTGCGAAGTCAAGATTTCTTTTGGAGCCAGTTGCGAATCCGTCACCGGGACCATTAAACCTTTTAATTAACGTTGATCCTTCGTATAGTCTTAGGTCTCCATAATCGCTTGTGTTCTGGACTCTTATTCTAATACTTAAAGTAGACTTATCGCTGGGTTCGTCAATGTCGCTCAAGCCTAACTTGTAGTACGAGTAACCAGCTTCAGAGTCACCTCCTCTAAATCTAGCATAGTCTGTGTCGTCTGCAACTACTTCATCTATTGTAGGATACAAGGGGTCTGAGGAGCCAGTGCTTGCTCTCCAGCCATATCCTCCATATGCTGTTACGGATATATCACTATCAGGTCGTGCGAATTGCGCCATTTAGAAAAGCTCCTTTATAACCTTACCTGAATTAGCAATCTTCATAGGTCTGCCATTGTTACTAGTAAACGTTGTGCCTAGAGATATTCCTAAAGCTTTACACACAGAAGCCATAACGTCCTGAGATGTGTGCGGTTCCGTCTCCACTCTAGTGCCGTCTGAGCTGGTTTCACCAACAGCAATACCTCCATTCATACCACCACCACCAACGACGACACTCCAACTTCTTGCCCAGTGATCACGACCAGCATTTTGGTTGATGCGAGGAGTTCTACTAAACTCTCCCATCCAAATAACTACTGTATCATCAATGAGTCCTCTTTGTTCGAGATCTTCAAATAAGGCACTCATGCCTTGATCTAACATAGGAAGCTTATTGTCTCTTAATGTGGGATGAATATTTTGATGATTATCCCATCCTCCAAGATTAACCTCAATGAATGGAACTCCTGCTTCGACTAACCGCCTTGCCATTAGGCAACCTTTACCAAAACCATTATCTCCATATCTCTCTTTTACATTCTCTGGCTCTCCAGCTACCTTAAGAGCATCCATCTGAGAGCTTGTCAATACTCCAAAAGCTTCTTTTAGTATGGCTTGATGTTCTTTTGCAACAGAACCTCTTCTTTGATTTATGAAGCCTGTTTCTATAGCATCTAAAGCATATGCTCTTTGATAAAATCTTTGATCTACTTTTATATCTAAGTTCCTAATTCTACCATCGCTATTAACAACAAATGGTGAATACTTAGCGCCTAAGAATCCAGCGCCCATACTACCTCCTCCGACAGAGATAAATTTAGGAATGGAAACTTCCGGTCTTTGGAGCTGATGAGATATGACGGAGCCATAGCTGGGATGAGTCATACTTGGATTAGGGACATAGCCTGTATGCATATAATATCTACCACGCATATGGTCTGCTTCTCTTGTACTCATGCTTCTTATAATCGCAGCATTATGCATCTGCTTTGCCATGAGAGGCATATGTTCACAGATCTGAACATCTCCAGATGTACTGATAGGTTTGAATGGGCCTCCTGTAGGTGCGTCCGGCTTCAAGTCCCAGATATCCATTGTTGAAGGACCACCGCCCATCCATAACAAGATAGCCGACTTACCATTCTTCTTTAGCTCATCTTCATTAGCTCTAAGGGATTCTATTAAAGATAAGGTAGGGAATACTGACAGATGTTTTAAAAAATTTCTACGCTGCATAATCTACTTCCAGCTTTTCTCCAAAAAGACAACATGCATCATGAGCCTTCTTGTGTTTCGCATAAGACTCATCATCAAGAGGAAGATACTCTCCATGACTCCAGAGCTTTTTACTACTACCATCAAAAGTCATACAACTACATGCAAAGTCTACTTCTACACACTCTTCATCAATACGCACAACCTGTGCGATAGAATACTCGTGTCAGTCAAAGGGAGCATTGCCTTCAAGAGGAAACTTTGTTCTTTGTACCCAATCATTTATTTTAACCATTAAATTAACTCCTTCAGTGGTTCTCTATGGTCTAGAAGGTATTGAGGTCTTCCGGTATTATCTAATAGTGTTGTGGACATAGTATCAATACCTAATGCTCTATACATAGTAGCACAGATTTCTTGGATATGCACTGGTCTAGTTTCAGGAATTTCTCCTAATCTATTTGTAGAACCAACTATCTGCCCATGATTAAATCCTCCTCCTGCTAGTAATGCTGCAGAAACTTGAGGCCAATGGTCACGACCACCTTTTGGATTGATCTTAGGAGTTCTGCCGAACTCACCCCACACTACAACAAGCGTATCGTCTAGCATGCCGCGTTGATCAAGGTCTGTGACAAGCGCAGATACACACTGGTCAAGCTTTCCACCATGATCTCTGACCAAGCCAAAGTTATCACCATGACTATCCCATCTTCCATATGATAGTGTGACAGAGCGTGCCCCAGCAGACACTAAGCGGCGAGCCATAAGTACGTGCTCATTGACTGTGGGCGCTCCGTCATATTGGAACTTAAATGGCTTCCCATCCCCATACATCTCCCTTATTTTGGGATCTTCCTTCGACAAATCTAGAGCATCTATTAAGGAGCTTGATGTAAGCACTCCAAAAGCTTCTTCGGTAAAGATATCTACATCCACCGCTTTGTCTATAGTCTTATTGAGGTTTGCAAATCCTGTCAACAATTCTTTACGATTTTTGAATCTTTCGACCTGCATATTAAGTTTTAGGTCTTCCATCATTTCACCATTCGGCTTGAACGGCTTATGTGTATCGCCTAGATAACCGGCTCCTCCAGCTTCCGACCAAGGCGTATGTTGCGTTGGATCTGCCAACCCTACTGCAACTGGTACAGCGGGGTCAACAGGCCCAAGAATCTTAGAGGCACACGCTCCAATAGCGGGATAACTAGTTCCAGACACCATATCTTTACGGCTCCATCCAGTAACACACTGGTGCCCGTCATGTGAACCATCCGAACCTACTACCGAGCGAATTGCTGTAAACTTATCAAACATAGAAGCTATTTTAGGAAAACACTCTCCGATCTGCAGTCCCGCCACAGTGGTCGGGATCGGTTTGAATGGTCCTCTTATTTCTGACGGGGCTTCAGTCTTTATGTCCCACATATCTTGATGTGGCGGACCTCCTCCAAGAAAGATATTGATAACAGCTTTATGTGATGTACC
>CEQK01020068.1_pt1 | contig 58220 bp, 40 predicted proteins | sample 531051 | NCBI WGS metagenome assembly CEQK01 (sample SAMEA2621229, study PRJEB7988) | marine metagenome | biome: marine biome (ENVO:00000447); feature: deep chlorophyll maximum layer (ENVO:xxxxxxxx); material: "saline water (ENVO:00002010), including plankton (ENVO:xxxxxxxx)" | depth 150 m
ACGCCGCGAAGGTTATCGCAACAGCGAAGAGCCCGAGTGTCACGTAAATATCGGCATCGGCGAACATCGCCCAGAAGACGAGACCGAGCATGCCCCAGGCGATGAACTGCGACCCAGCCGGCGCGCGGAACCGATGCACGATCGCGCAAAGGATGGCGCCCAGTATGAAATCAGCGCCGACGCGGTACGCGCCCCATGCCCTAGTCACATACCAGAAATCATCGGCGACGAGCGCGTTGCGGTCCGACCATTCGAGACCGATGATGGCAACAAGAAGCAAAACCAGCAGACCGGCGAGACCGGCGCGGTGGAACACGAGAAGCAGTACAGGAAACAAGAGATAGGCGAACCATTCGCCCGAAAGCGACCAAGACACGTAGTTGAAGGTCAGTTCGTCGGTGAAGCCCCATGCCTGCACCAGCAGCAGATTGGCCGGCAGGGCCGCCAGATCATAGCGCGTATTCGCGCCTTCCGAATGGACGACACCCAGATGGATCAGGATCGCGAAGGCGACGAAAATCGACAGCGTGATGAGATGAAGCGGGTAGAGCCGCGCCAGCCGTTTGCCCAGGAAGCGCAGACTGCCGCGGCGGCTGAGCTCCATGTCCCGATAATGTTCGAAAATCAGAAAACCCGACATGATGAAGAACATGTCGAGAAGCGGCAGCATGTGTTCGAACCAGACAGTGAGGACGTCGGCGTTCACCGCGTAATGGCTGAAATGGTAAGCCATTACGAGCATGGCGGCGAGGAGACGCCACGCGCCGAAAATCCGGTAGTTCGTTTTCATTCCAGGTTGCCACCCCATCTTGTTGGCTGGGAAGCTACCTCAAATGGCACGAATTGTGCTTTTTGATTGCGAGCACGGTTAACTGCCGCAGGCGACGCCGCCCTAAAATCTGACCCAACGCCCTTGAAATTCCGCTCAAAAAACAAAGGCCGGCATCTCTGCCGGCCTTTGCCAAATGTTATGTGCCTCGAAGGATCAGGCCGACTTCTTCTCGTCGTCGTCCTTGACCTCTTCGTAGTCGGCGTCGACGACATTGTCGTCTGCCTGACCTGCATCGCCGGAGGCTTCGGCACCGCCTTCTGCGGCACCTTCGGCCTGGCTCTGCTCGTAGATCGCCTGACCGAGCTTCATGGAGGTCTCCATCAGCGTCTGGGTCTTGGCCTGGATGTCCGCGGCAGAGGGCTCGGAGGATTCGGTGGCTTCCTTCAGCGCGGCAATCGCTGCCGTGATGGCGTTGCGATCTTCTTCACTAACCTTGTCACCATGCTCCTCAAGCGACTTCTCGGTCGAGTGAACGAGGCTTTCGGCCTGGTTCTTGGCTTCCACCACGGCGCGGCGTTCCTTGTCGGCCTCCGCGTTGGTTTCGGCGTCCTTGACCATCTGCTCGATATCCGCGTCCGACAGACCGCCGGAAGCCTGGATGCGGATCTGGTGCTCCTTGCCGGTGCCCTTATCCTTGGCCGAGACGTTGACGATGCCGTTGGCGTCGATGTCGAAGGTCACTTCGATCTGCGGCACGCCGCGCGGTGCGGGCGGAATGCCGACGAGGTCGAACTGGCCGAGCATCTTGTTGTCGGCAGCCATCTCGCGCTCACCCTGGAAGACCCGGATGGTCACGGCGTTCTGGTTGTCGTCAGCGGTCGAGAAGGTCTGGCTCTTCTTCGTCGGGATCGTCGTGTTGCGATCGATCAGACGGGTGAAGACACCACCCAGCGTCTCGATGCCCAGCGACAGCGGGGTCACGTCGAGAAGCAGGACGTCCTTGACGTCGCCCTGGAGAACACCGGCCTGGATGGCGGCGCCGAGGGCAACCACTTCATCCGGGTTCACACCCTTGTGCGGGTCCTTGCCGAAGAATTCCTTCACGGTCTGCTGGACCTTGGGCATGCGGGTCATGCCGCCGACGAGAACGATTTCGTCGACTTCGCCTGCCTGGATGCCGGCATCCTTGAGGGCTGCCTTCATCGGATCGATGGTGCGCTTGACGAGGTCGTCGACAAGGCTTTCGAACTTCGAACGCGACAGCTTCATGGTCAGGTGCTTCGGACCCGACGCGTCAGCCGTGATGAAGGGCAGGTTGATTTCGGTCTGCGAGGCCGACGACAGTTCGATCTTGGCCTTTTCGGCAGCTTCCTTGAGGCGCTGCAGGGCAAGCTTGTCGGACTTCAGGTCGATGCCCTGTTCCTTCTTGAACTCGTTGGCGAGATACTCGACCAGACGCATGTCGAAGTCTTCACCACCGAGGAAGGTGTCGCCGTTGGTGGACTTCACCTCGAACACGCCGTCGCCGATCTCGAGGATCGAGACGTCGAAGGTGCCGCCGCCAAGGTCGTAAACGGCAATCGTCTTGCCTTCCGACTTGTCGAGACCGTAGGCGAGCGCTGCCGCAGTCGGCTCGTTGATGATGCGCAGGACTTCGAGACCGGCGATCTTGCCGGCGTCCTTGGTGGCCTGACGCTGGGCGTCGTTGAAGTAGGCCGGAACGGTGATGACGGCCTTTTCGACCTTCTCGCCGAGATAGGATTCGGCGGTTTCCTTCATCTTCTGAAGCACCATCGCGGAAACCTGCGAGGGCGAATACTTTTCGCCGTCAGCCTCGACCCAGGCGTCGCCGTTGTCGGCGCGCACGATCTTGTAAGGCACAAGATCCTTGTCCTTGGTCACGGCCTTGTCTTCGTAGCGGCGGCCGATGAGGCGCTTGACCGCGAAGAGCGTGCCTTCCGGGTTGGTGACAGCCTGGCGCTTGGCCGGCTGGCCGACGAGGCGCTCGCCGTCGTCGGAGAAGGCGACCATCGACGGGGTCGTGCGTGCGCCTTCCGCGTTTTCGATGACCTTCGCGTCCTTGCCGTCCATGACGGCGACGCAGGAATTGGTCGTTCCGAGGTCGATACCGATAACCTTAGCCATACATTTGCTCCTTCCAGCGAGCCGCCGGGACCCGGTTGAGGCGTTCCCGATTGCAGCCCCTATTGAGACATTACTACTTGTGCCGGACTGACTGTTACCGGCGTTCTGGTGTGCGGTACAGGCTTGTTGTAAAGCCGCACCGCAGCGATGCGGCGTATATAAGAAGGGGTCCGGCGGTGTGCAAGCGACGAGGCCACGCTTTTTATGCAGCAAATTCGGAGTTTTGGGTCCGCATTGCTCATAAATGGCGTCGAGAGGGTCTCAGTTTCCAAGAATGAGGTCGAGCAGCGTGGTCCGCTTGTTACCCTGCGGCTGACCGCCGCCGCCGATCGCGGCCGGCGGAACGGGTCCGTTGCGAGCGGTCGAACCTGTCTGTTCCGACATCGGCGGGGGTGGAAACCCACCCTCGAGATTACCGGCAACCGCCTCACCGTCGGAGCCAACGGTGACCGGTGGCAGGGGCGAATAATAGGGCAACGGTGTCGGCGAGAGACCCTTGTGCGCGGCCGCCATGAAGGTGTGCCAGGTTTCTGCCGGAAGTCCGCCGCCGGTCACCCGCTTCATCGGCGTGCCGTCGTCATTGCCGAACCACACGCCGGCCGCGAGATTGGCTGTGTAGCCGACGAAAAGCGCGTCGCGATAGGACTGGGTGGTGCCGGACTTGCCGGCAGCCTGCCAGCCATCCAGTTTGGCGCGCTTTCCGGTGCCGTTATCGATGACGCCGACAAGCATCTGGTTCATCATCTGGGCCACTTCGGGCCGGATGACGCGCGGCGGGTTCTCGTAGGTGTTTTCGAAGAGCACCTTTCCGTCGAGCGTCGAAACGCGCTTGATCACGTGCGGCGTGGCCTTCCAGCCGCCGTTCATGAAAGGCGCATAGGCCGCGGTCAGTTCGGTCAGCGTGACTTCGGACGTGCCGAGCGCGATCGAGGCGTTGGCCTTCAGTGGCGATTCGATGCCGAGCCGGTGGGCCATCTTGACCACGTTCTTCGGGCCGACTTCCATCACCATCTGGGCGGCAATCGTGTTGAGCGATTTTTCGAGCGCGGTCGCAAGCGTGACCTCGCCGCGATATTTGTTGTCGTAGTTCTCCGGCGTCCACTTGCCGATCTTCACCGGCGCATCATTGCGGACCGACAAGGGCGTGCGACCCTGTTCCATCGCGGCGGCATAGACGAAGGGCTTGAAGGCCGAACCGGGCTGGCGCTTGGCCAGGGCTGCGCGGTTATACTGGCTGTCGGCATAGTTGCGACCGCCGATCATGGCGCGGATCGCACCGGTTCCGTCGATGGCCACGAGCGCGCCTTCGGTCACGCCCGATTTCTCACCCTTCTCCGACAGTTCGTCGCGGATCGCCTTCTCGGCGTCATGCTGCAGACCGAAATCGATCGTGGTGTCGACGACCAGATCCTGCTTGATCTCGCCGCCGATCAGATCCGGCAGCTTCTGCATGACGTAGTCGGCGACGTAGTTTTCCGAACCGGTCCAGTAGCTCTTGGCGCGGACGGTCGGCGCGGTCAGCGCGGTGGTGATTTCGGAATCGGTCACGAAGCCGGCATCGCGCATGGCGCCGAGAACCACCTGCGCACGCTCTTCTGCCGCTTCGGGATCACGCGCCGGCGACAGGCGCGACGGCGCTTTCAGCAAACCCGCGAGAAGCGCTGCCTCCGACAGGGTCACGTCATGGGCGGATTTGTTGAAATAGCGCCGTGAAGCCGCTTCCACGCCATAGGCGCCGGAGCCGAAATAGACCCGGTTGAGATACATCGACAGGATCTGGTCCTTGGTGAACTTGTGCTCGAGCCAAAAGGCGAGCAGCACTTCCTGCACCTTTCGCTCGATGGTGCGATCAGGCGACAGAAAGAGGTTCTTGGCCAGCTGCTGCGTGATCGTCGAGCCGCCCTGGATCGTGTGCCCGGAGAGCACGTTGGTCACAACCGCTCGGGTCAGACCGATCGGATCGACGCCGAAATGGTAATAGAAGCGGCGATCCTCGATCGCCATCACGGCTTCGGGGATATAGGGCGACATTTGCGACAGGGAGAGCGCCTCGCCGCCGGTCACGCCGCGGTTGGCCATCAACTGACCGCTGACCGAGACGATGCGGACGTTCGGCGGTCGGTCGGGAATGGCCCAGGTCGAGGCATTGGGCATGCGCGCTGCATAATAGGCGACGATGCCCGTTACGCCGATCGCCACCCAGATGCCGAGCACGAAGGCCCAATAGAAGCCCTTGCGGATGAAGCTGACAAGCCGCGAACGCCCGCCGGTATTGCGCCGCGCCTTCTTCGTCTTGCCGCGTGCGGTCTTCTTGGTCGACTTGGCACGCTTGCGCGTCTGGCCACCCGACGTCACCCGTTCATCGGAAACGGTTCGTCGTTTGGGTGCGCCACGTTCCTCCTCGAAGGAAGGCTCGATGCGTTCGCCAGTCGTTTTCTTTCGCGCCATAAGGCCGGCCGCTCGTCCATTGTCGGGGTGTATTCGTGAGAAACACCCTAATCGGGCCTGTTTAAGGCACCGTTAAGGACGATTGGCCGGCAAAATGTCTCAGGCTGCCGGTTTTTCCTCGGCCAGCGCCGCCAGAACGCGGATCCAGGAACGGATACCGCGGTGGAAGGAGGTCATCGAATATTTCTCGTTGGGCGAATGAATACGGTCATCCGCGAGACCGAAACCGATGAGCAGCGAATCCATGCCGAGCATGTTCTGGAAATCGCCGACGACGGGAATCGAGCCGCCCATGCCGATCAGGACGGCAGGCTTAGGCCACTCTTCGGACAACGCGGCCTGCGCGGTGGCGAGAAGCGGCGAGTCGTAGGGAAGCTGGATCGCGGGAGACCCGCCATGGGGGTGGAAATCCACCGAGCAGTCCGACGGCACCTTCGACTTCACGTAAGCGCGGAAGCTTTCGCGGATCGCAGCCGGGTCCTGCTTGCCGACCAGGCGGAACGACACCTTGGCCGACGCCTTGGCGGCGATCACGGTCTTGAAGCCTTCGCCGGTATAGCCACCGATCATCCCGTTGACTTCCGCGGTCGGACGCGCCCAGGTCTGTTCGAGGATCGAACGACCCTTTTCGCCCGACGGCACGGCCAGGCCGACTTCACCGAGGAACTTCTCGGCCGTCTGGCCGAGGCTTTCCCAAATCTTCAGCACATCGTCCGGGGTTTCCTCAACACCATCATAGAAACCGTCGAGAGTGACCTTGCCGGTCTCGTCGTGAAGGCCGGCCAGGATGTCGCTCAGGACATGAAGCGGGTTTGCGGCAGCACCACCGAAATAGCCCGAGTGGAGGTCGCGATCGGCGGCGGTGATGACGATTTCCTCGCCCACGAGCCCACGCAGACCGGTGGAGATGGCGGGCGTCTCGCGGTCCCACATATTGGTATCGCAAACCAGCGCGCAATCGGCCTTCAATTCCTCGGCATGCGCCTCGAGGAAGGGCTTGAGCGACGGCGAACCGGATTCCTCCTCGCCCTCGAAAAGGATGGTGACGCGGCAGGGCAGTTTCTCGCCGGCTGCGCGGTAAGCGCGGCAGGCTTCGACGAAGGTCATCAACTGGCCCTTGTCGTCGGCGGAGCCGCGGCCGGTGATATTGCCGGTCTGGTCGGGGCCGGTCACGATCGAAGGTTCGAAGGGCGGCGTGGTCCATTCCGCCAGCGGATCGACCGGCTGGACATCGTAGTGACCGTAGAAGAGAACGTGCGGTGCATCATCACCGGCTTCCGTCGAATGGGCGACAACCATGGGGTGGCCCGGCGTATCGCGCAGGCTCGCCTCGAAACCGAGCGAATTGAGTTCATCGACCAGCCATTGGCCCGCCTTGCGGCAATCGGCCTTGTAGGCGGGATCTGTGGAGATGGACGGAATGCGCAGAAGTTCGAAAAGGCGTTCAAGGCTCGCTTCGAGGCCTTGGTCGGCCTGCGCGATGACAGCTGACGTGTCGGTCATGGAATAAATACTCCCGGGAATAACTGCGGGAGACATAGGTGAAGGAAGCGGCGGCGGCAATGGCCGTCTCCGCGTCCAGGCCGGCGGAAGAAGCGCGCAAGATACGCGCAAGCATGCAATGGGAAAGTATTTCCGGCAAAAGAATGCCGCCACAGCCGGAGGGGGCGGGCTGTGGCGGCGTATCAACGGACCAAGGTCAAAGGGGGGCGGAGACCTTGGCCCGGAAAGTCTGGATACGGCGGGGGACGAGCCGTTTATCTTCCAGACCTGCGGCTTTTTCATTGCCGTTGTTCAGGATTTGGCCCTTGCAATGTGGCAATTCAAGGACCGGAACCAGCCGCTTCGATTACAAATTGGTAACATGAGCGTGAGGTCGATCTATTCCTCTTTTTTTGCGGGCCGAAAATGGCCCGGAGACCCTAACCCCCTTGCATCCCGGTGTTTTTGAGGGGCGATTCAGTTAATCCACATATGCCTGATCTCGCATATTGACCCGGAAGCCGCGTGACACAGGCTACAGCCGACCTCGTTGCGCAGTCATATCCCTATGTATTTTAGGGGTAATATTGGTAACTCTTCGGAATTCACGTTGAAAATGGGCCTGATCGGCGTAGCCGCAACAGAAAGCAATGTCAGCGAGTGCCATGTGACTCGAGGACAGGAATTTTGCCGCTTCGCCCACCCGCGCCTGCCTGAGAACCGAGGAAAAGCTGCGATTTTGGGTCGAAAGATGGCGCTGAAGACTGCGTGGGGAGAGCGCCAACTGATTCGCCGCGTCGCCCATTCGCCAGCCACGGGCAATATCGAGCGCCAGCAGGGATTGAAGCCGCGCGACGACCGAGCCTTCCACGGGTGATTGGCCATCGTCCACACTTTCATTCTGAGCCGGAACGAAGTCCGTCCATCGCAAGGTGAAGCTCGAGACATCCTCGGAGGAGGTCAAGTTTCCGGCATTTTCGATGTCGATTGCCTCGCCATCCGTTTCGAGAGACACGCCGCTCGCGCCCACGATCTTCACAAGCCCAAGGAGGAAACCGGCGATCAGGCAATTCTCGCCGAAACCCGGCTTTCCGTCGGAGGCATAACGGGTGCAGGTCCAGCTCTTTTGGCTTGCGACAATATGCGTCCGGTTGGAGGCATGATGAAAACGCTCGAGCCGCATCCACTTGTCGGCCAGAACGACTGGATCGGGCGAGCGCAGGAAGACCTGCAGTACGGGGCTATCGGCAACGGCGGGGAGTTCATCCCCTATGCGGAAAAGCAAATTTGGGCCGTGGCGTTCAAGAATACGACCTACGAGTTCGCGCTTCAGACCGCCTGGAACGGTACCGGCGCTGTTCGCATCTACAACCTGCAGTCCTGCAACCAAAGCCGGATCGGCGCGGGCCGCCACGCGATAAAGCATGGCGACAATGTTTGAGTTGGCGAAATCGGGCATCGGACGCGCTCATCTGGTGATCATGAGGTCAACATAATCGCACGGGTCGACCGAGATGTATTGAATAATTACGCCACCACTTCTGGCGTGATGATTCAAGAATTTTCGGCTTCCCAGGGCCATTCTCTCCACACCTTATGGAGACGAAGCCATGCAAGATACAAAACCCCTGATCGTGATCACCGGCGCCAGCCGCGGTATCGGCGCGGCGCTTGCGCAGATTTATGCCGAAACGGGCCGTGATGTCCTCGCCATTGCGCGCCAACCGGTTTCGGACGGCGACGAAAGGATCAGGCGTTTCGCCGCTGATCTGACCCGACCGGAAGAAGTCGCGCGCTCGATCGCGCATATCCGATCGCTTGGCCGACCGGTCGATTTGCTGATCAACAATGCAGGCGTTCAATATGCGATGGACTTTACAGGTAACTCGGGCAAAGAGCCGGCGAACGCGGACCTCATCGCCGCGGAGATCGCGCTCAACCTCACCGCTCCGCTTCTGCTCGTTCAAGGCCTGGCACCGTTGATGGCTAGACCGGGCGGCACGATCGTCAACGTAACCTCGCTGGTCTCGCGCCATCCGAAACCCTCGGCTCCGGTTTATTCGGCGACCAAGGCGGGTCTTTATTCGTTCACGGAAAGCCTCCGCGCCCAGTTCGCCGGCAGCGGGATAAACATTATCGAGGCGGTGCCGCCGCTGGTCGATACCGACATGACCCTCGGGCGTGGACGGAACAAACTATCCGCGCGGCAGATGGCGCAAGCGATCCGGGACGGAGTCAAGCGGGGCGACAGGGTGGTTGCGCCGGGTCTTTCGCGCAGGGTGCTGTTCCTGAACCGGCTCGTCCCCTCGGTCGTTGCCCGCATTCTCGCGCGCAACTGACAGCTTTCGTCAGTGCCGGTTGCCGTTCGATGGTGGACGAGGGGGTGACCGGCGAAAGACAACTGGACCTTGTCCGGAGGGCGGGCTAATCCTCTCGGCATGAAACAGGGCGATCATCTCTTTCTCGTTGACGGCTCGGGCTACATCTTCCGCGCCTATCACGCACTTCCCCCGCTGACCCGCAAGTCCGACGGCCTTCCCGTCGGCGCCGTGGCCGGCTTCTGCAACATGCTCTGGAAGCTTGTTTCGGAAGCGCGCGATACCTCGGTCGGGGTCACGCCGACCCATTTCGCGGTGATCTTCGATTATTCGTCGAAGACCTTCCGCAACGAGCTTTATCCCGAATACAAGGCCAACCGCTCGGCGCCGCCCGAAGATCTGGTGCCGCAGTTCTCGGTGATCCGCGAGGCCACCCGCGCCTTCGACCTGCCCTGCATCGAGACCGAAGGATTCGAAGCCGACGACCTGATCGCGACCTATGCCAAGCTCGCCAGGGAAGCCGGCGGCGACGTCACCATCGTGTCGTCCGACAAGGACCTCATGCAGCTCGTGGGCGACAATGTCGCCATGTATGACAGCATGAAGGACAAGCAGATCGGTATTCCCGAGGTCATCGAGAAATGGGGCGTGCCGCCCGAAAAGATGATCGACCTGCAGGCGCTCACCGGCGATTCGGTCGACAACGTGCCCGGCATCCCCGGCATCGGCCCGAAGACGGCGGCCCAGCTTCTCGAACAGTTCGGCGATCTCGATACCCTTCTGGAACGCGCCGGCGAAATCAAGCAGAACAAGCGCCGCGAAAACATCATCGAATTCGCCGACAAGGCGCGGATTTCACGCGAACTCGTCAAATTGCGCGACGACGTGCCGGTGGAACTCGATCTCGACAGCCTGGTGATGAACCCGCTCGACGGGCCCAAGCTGATCTCCTTCCTCAAGGCAATGGAGTTCAACACGCTGACCCGGCGTGTCGGCGAGGCAACCAGCACCGAAGTGGCGGAGATCGACGCCGCGACCGTGGAAGTCGATGCGCCTGAAAACGCGCATGGCCCGGACCTCGACAAGGGCGACATGGACCCGGCTGTCGCCAGTGACAAGACCGGCTCAGAGGCGACCACTCCTTCCGCGCTCGCCAATCGCCGAGCCCAGGCCGCGTCGGGTGCCAAGATCGACACGACGAGCTATCTCACGATCTCCGATATCGCGACGCTGAAACAATGGTGCGATGATGCGCGCGATTCCGGTGTCGTCGCCTTCGACACCGAAACGACCTCGCTCGATGCCATGCAGGCGGAACTGGTCGGTTTCTCGCTGGCACTCGCCAACGGCTCGCCGGATGCGGGCAACCTGACCACACGCGCTGCCTATGTGCCGATCGGTCATATCAGCGGCACCGGCGACCTTCTGGGCGGCGGTCTGGCCGAGGGACAGATCCCCGCTTCGGAGGCGCTTGCCGAAATCAAGTCGCTGCTCGAGGACGAGGCGGTGCTGAAGATCGGGCAGAACATCAAGTATGACATCCTCGTCATGCGCCGGCACGGAGTGGATATCCGCGGCTATGACGACACGATGCTGATGTCCTATGTGCTCGATGCCGGCGTCGGCGGTCACGGCATGGACCCGCTGTCCGAGCGCTGGCTCGGCCATACGCCGATCGCCTACAAGGACGTGACCGGAACCGGCAAATCGGCTATTTCCTTCGCCGAGGTCGATCTCACCCGCGCGACCGCCTATGCCGCCGAGGATGCCGATATCACCTACCGCCTCTGGCACCTCTTCAAGCCGCGCCTCGTGGCCGACGGATTGATGAACGTCTATGAGCGGCTCGAACGCCCGCTGGCGGCTGTTCTGGCACGGATGGAAGAGCAGGGCATTTCCGTCGACCGGCAGATCCTGTCGCGTCTTTCCGGCGAACTCGCCCAGCGCGCCGCGGCGCTCGAAGACGAGATTCACGACATCGCCGGTGAGAAATTCAACGTCGGCTCGCCGAAGCAACTGGGCGAGATCCTGTTCGGCAAGATGGGCCTTCCGGGTGGCTCGAAGACCAAGTCCGGCCAGTGGTCGACCTCCGCACAGGTGCTCGAGGACCTCGCCGCCGCGGGCCACGAGCTGCCGCGTCGCATCGTCGACTGGCGGCAGATGACCAAGCTGAAATCCACCTATACCGACGCGCTGCCGGGTTACATTCACCCGGAGACCAAGCGGGTTCACACATCCTTTGCGATGGCGGCGACCTCGACGGGGCGCCTGTCCTCGTCCGAGCCGAACCTGCAGAACATTCCGGTGCGCACATCCGAAGGCCGGAAGATCCGCACCGCCTTTATTTCCGAGCCCGGCAACGTGCTGATCTCGGCCGACTATTCGCAGATCGAACTCCGCGTGCTCGCCCACGTCGCCGACATTCCGCAGCTGACCCAGGCCTTTGCCGACGGAATCGACATTCACGCGATGACGGCATCGGAAATGTTCGACGTGCCGGTTGAAGGCATGCCGTCGGAAGTTCGCCGCCGCGCCAAGGCGATCAATTTCGGCATCATCTACGGTATTTCCGCCTTCGGGCTCGCCAACCAGCTCGGGATCGAACGGTCGGAGGCCGGGGAATACATCAAGAAGTATTTCGAGCGCTTCCCCGGCATCCGCGACTACATGGATGCTGCCAAGGCGCAGGCGCGCGAATACGGCTATGTGGAGACGATCTTCGGTCGCCGGGCGCATTATCCCGAAATCCGCTCGTCCAACCCGCAGGTCCGCGCTTTCAACGAACGCGCGGCGATTAACGCCCCGATCCAGGGCTCGGCGGCGGACGTGATCCGCCGGGCGATGACCCGGATGGAACAGGCGCTCGTCGATGCGAAGCTCAGCGCGCGCATGCTGCTTCAGGTCCATGACGAACTGATTTTCGAGACCTCGAAGGACGAAGCCGAGAAGGCCATGCCGGTGATCGTTTCGGTGATGGAAAACGCGGCCATGCCGGCTGTTTCCATGAAGGTGCCGCTCAAGGTCGATGCCCGTGCCGCCGGAAACTGGGACGAAGCGCACTGAGGCTGTGTTCAGGCGCTTTCCGAGCCACAAAGTTGGCACTTAACGGCAAAAATCACCCGATTGGGTGATCAAAATTCGCCTGCAATCATGATGGGGTGTCTCCCACGTCCAACACAAGGGCGGCTGAGGGGAACATCGACATGACGAAGAAGGCCGTGTGCGCGCTTGGCGTACTGGCGTTGCTGGCAGGCTGCCAGTCGACGCCCTCCACCGATTCATCCACTTCCACGCAGACCGGCACCCAGGCCGGGATGGCCGCTGCACCGCAGCCGGTCACGACGGCGCAAAGCGCTGTTCAGGCGTCGACCGCCGAGGCGGGCTATTGCGCTCGACCAATTTCCGGGCCACCGCCAAAGCCCGCCAAGGGTGCTGACTTCGCCAAGAACGGCATCGGCAACAACCTCAAGCGCAATGTGGCGCGCAACTCCATCTCGATGCTGGGAAGCGCCATTGCAGGTCCGTTGGGCGGGGCCGTCGCGCAAGGTGTTGCTTCCGACCAGATCCGTACCGAGCAGGACCTGAAGGGCGACTGGGCGATTACCGACGGCCGGCCGGATTGCGGCTGCACCATGTCCATCAGCTCCGGCACGAATCTCAGGATGGAGAGCTCGAAAGCCGGCAAGCTGGCGGCCGAGGGATGCCAGTCGCCGTTCCTCGCTCAGGCGGCGCGCTGGTCCCTCGGTCATACCTTTACCGGCTACGACGCGCCGCTTGCCATTCTGGCCTCTGACCGGAAGACGGTTCTCGTGAAGCTCAACCGCGACGGTATCAACTACTTCTCCGGCCAGTTGGCCGACGGCACGCCCGTGACCATGTGGCGCCGCGGCGGCTGATCCCGCGCTTCGATCTCCCCGAATTGACGGGCGCGCCCGTCGATAGGGGTCGGGGACCGGCAATGCCCCTCGTCGGTCCCCGGCTTTTTCGCCAGCCTGCGCTGGAGAATCCGGTTCAAGGCGTTGAAATCACCCGAATGTGAGAAATGATGAGGGGCGGTTTCGTTGACCCGGAGCCAACGCCGTGTTGTCAATCGCCCCGATACACATCTGGGACGAGGACCTCTTCATGCATATCCGATCCGGCCTTCTGAACGCGGCGCTGGCCGTCGGCCTAGCCTGGGCCACGACGGCATCCGCCGCCGATCCCGATCCGTCCGACTGGGCGTCGGTGGCCGAAGCCGCAAAGGGCCAGACCGTTTATTTCAACGCGTGGGGCGGATCCGAGAACATCAACGCCTACCTCGAATGGGCAGGCGAGCAGATGGCCGACGCGTACGGCGTGACGGTGGTTCACGTGAAACTCGACGACACCGCCAATGCGGTGGCCAAGGTGCTGGCTGAAAAGACCGCCGGCAAGGATGAGGGCGGCTCGGTCGATCTCATCTGGATCAACGGCGAGAATTTTGCCTCGATGAAGCGGCAGGACCTGCTGTTGGCGCCCGACTGGACGACGAAGCTGCCGAACTGGCAATATGTCGACTTCGAGAACAAGCCGACGATCCTCACCGATTTCACCATTCCCACGGACGGGCTCGAAAGCCCCTGGGGGGGCGCGAAGCTGGTGTTCTTCTACGATACCGCGCGCACCGATACCGATGGCCTGCCGGATTCAGCAGAAGGCCTTCTGAAATGGGCCGAGGACAATCCGGGCCGGTTTTCCTACCCGCAACCGCCGGATTTCATCGGCTCGTCCTTCCTCAAACAGGTGCTGATCGAAGTAATCGACGACAAGTCGAAGCTTCTCAAGCCGGTCAACGAAGCAAGTTTTGAAGACGATGTGGCGCCCTTGTTTGCGTATCTCGACAAGCTCAACCCGCTGCTCTGGCGCGGCGGCAAGGCATTTCCGCAGAACTATCCGGACATGAAGCAGAAGCTCGCCGACGGCGAACTCGACATCATCTTCGCCTTCAATCCGTCGGAAGCCTCGGCGGGCGTGGCGGCGGGCGAACTGCCCGATACGGTGCGGTCCTTCACCTTCTCCGGCGGCACGCTTGGCAACACGCACTTCGTCGCCATCCCCTACAACGCGTCGGCAAAGGCCGGTGCGCTGCTGCTCGCCAATTTCCTGATTTCGCCTGAAGCGCAGGCGCGCAAGCAGGACCCGGCGATCTGGGGCGATCCGACGGTTCTCTCAATGGACAAGCTCGACGCCGGCGATCGGAAAAAGTTCGAATCCCTCGATCTCGGTGTCGCCACGCTTCGTCCCGATGAACTCGGCCCCGCGCTCGACGAGCCGCATCCGAGCTGGATGGAGCATATCGAGGGCGAGTGGCTGCGGCGCTACGGTGCCGCGAACTGACCGTGAATCGCACTATGCCGACGACTGGGACGGGGGTCGATTTCGGCCCCCTCACCCGTTTTGCACCCGCACTCACCATCGCGGTGCTCGTCGGACCGATCCTATTCGGTTTTCTCGGCACGTTTCTGCCTGCCTTCGGCTATTTGCCCGGCCTTGGCGGCATGGAATTCACATTCTCTCACCTCCAGGAACTGACCGGGATTCCGGGCATCTGGCGCTCGGTCGCACTCAGCCTTGCCACAGGGCTGGTGACGACGCTGATCTCGCTTCTGTTGCTGGTGCTTTTCGTCGGCGGTCATCTGGGCGGCAGGCTCTTCGCCCTCATGCGGCGACTGCTCGCGCCGCTTCTCGCCGTGCCGCATGCGGCTGCCGCCTTCGGCCTCGCCTTCCTGATCGCACCATCCGGCGAGATCGCGCGGCTGATCTCGCCATGGCTTAGCGGCTGGGCGCGGCCGCCCGATCTCTTCATCGTCCACGATCCCCTCGGGCTCTCGATGATCGCCGGTCTGGTGGTCAAGGAAATCCCGTTCCTGTTTCTCGTGACGCTTGCCGCCTTGCCGCAGGTCCCTCATTCCGACGGCATGCGCCTCGGGCGCTCGCTCGGTTACGGACGGGTGGCAAGTTTCACCTACCTCGTCTGGCCGTCGCTCTACCGGCAGATCCGGCTCGCGGTTCTGGCCGTGCTGGCCTATGCGACCTCGGTGGTCGATGTGGCGCTGATTCTGGGCCCGCAACTCCCGGCGACCCTGCCGGTGCGGCTGATCGAGTGGATGAACGATCCGGATCTCTCCATGCGCTACCTGGCCTCCGCCGGTGCACTGCTGCAGCTTCTAACCACGCTTGCGGCGATTGTGATCTGGCTCGGGCTCGAGCGGGTCGGCAGTGGTCTGGTTGCGGCATTTCGCCAGCGGGGTCGTCGGCTGGTTCGTGACGGTGCCGGCCGCAACCTCGGGCTTGGCGGCGTGGCGCTCGCGGCTTTCAGCATTCTCGCCGGCATTGTCATTCTGGCGCTCTGGTCGGTGGCGGGGCTCTGGCAGTTTCCGGACGCGCTGCCGTCTACGCTCACCGGACGCTCATGGATGCGCGCCATCCCCCGGCTCACGGAGCCTTTGACGGTAACACTGGTGGTCGCGACACTGTCAGCCGGTCTCGCCGTCCTGCTCACGCTTCTCTGCCTCGAACGCGAGAACGAGACGCGCAATACCGGCGGCACGCGGGCACTGATGCTGCTCTATCTGCCGCTGATCGTTCCGCAGATATCCTTCCTCTTCGGGATGCAGTATTTCGCCATTCTCGGCGGCCTCGACGGCAGCCTGTCCGGGATGGTGCTGGCGCATCTTGTGTTCGTCCTGCCTTACGTATTCCTCTCATTGTCCGATCCATGGCGCAGCTATGACAAACGCTACGAAACAATCGCGGCCGGGCTTGGCATGGGCCGCGTGCGGACGGTTTTCTCGATCCGGCTGCCGATGCTCTCGCGTGCTATCCTGACCGCCTTTGCGGTCGGTTTCGCGGTGTCGATCGGGCAATATCTGCCAACGGTGATGATCGGCGCGGGGAGGCTGACGACCGTTACCAGCGAGGCGGTGGCGCTATCGGCGGGCGGCAACCGGCGGGTGATTGGCGTCTATGCCTTCCTGCAGACGGTGCTGCCCTTCCTCGCATTCGCGATTGCCACGGCTTTGCCCGGCTTGCTATTCCGCAACCGGCGCGGCTTGCGCGTCTGATCGGAGCGACCATGGACAGGGCGACCGGGCTGCGGCTCGAGAACATTTCGATTTCGCTTGAGGGGCGCGAACTCATCGCCCTCGACGCGGAGATTGAGCCCGGCGAAGTCCTGACCGTCATGGGACCGTCCGGCTCGGGCAAGTCGACGCTGATCGCCTATATCGCGGGCTTTCTCGATCCGGTTTTTGCCGCAAGCGGAAAAGTTCTCTCTGGCGACACTGAATTGACGACACTTCCGGCCGAGGCCCGGCATGCCGGCATCCTGTTTCAGGATCCGCTCCTGTTTCCGCATCTGAGCGTCCTCGACAATATCGCCATCGCCGTTCCGCAATCGGTCTCGAGCCGCAGGCAACGACGTGAGATCGCCCGCGCCGCCTTGGAACGCGTCGACCTTTCCGGATTCGGCGACCGTGATCCCGACACGCTGTCAGGCGGGCAGAAAGCGCGGGTGGCATTGCAGCGTGTGATGGTCTCCGAGCCCCGTCTGTTGCTGCTCGACGAGCCTTTCTCGAAGCTCGATACCGCCTTGCGCGGACAGGTGCGCGAGATGGTATTCGATCATGCCCGTGCCGCGCAATTGCCGGTCATCCTCGTCACCCATGACGGGGCGGATGCCGAGGCGGCGCAGGGCCAGATCATTTCGGTCGGATCGCTATGAGCATTGCGGAGAGGTTCACGGCACTTCCTGTTTCCGAGGCGCTGCCGGAATTGCGCGACGCACTGTCAGGCTCGACACGCGCGGTCCTCGCCGCCCCCCCCGGCGCCGGCAAGACGACCCTCGTGCCGCTCGATATTCTGGAAGCGGACTGGTGCATCGGCAAGATCATCCTGATCGAACCCCGCCGTCTGGCGGCACGTGCGGCAGCGCGCCGGATGGCGGCGATGATCGGGGAAAAAGCAGGCGAAACCGTCGGCTACCGGATGCGTCTCGACAATCGCGTCTCGGCCAAGACCCGCATCGAGGTGGTGACCGAGGGTGTCTTCACCCGCATGGCGCTTGATGATCCGGAGCTCGCGGGCATTTCTATCGTGATTTTCGACGAGTTCCACGAGCGCGCGCTGGAAGCGGATTTCGGACTGGCGCTGGCGCTCGATATCCAGGCAGGATTGCGCGAGGACCTGCGCATCCTCGTCATGTCGGCGACGCTCGATGTGGGGCGCGTGGCGGGACTGATGGAGACCGATGCGGTTATCGAGAGCGCGGGCCGCGCTTTTCCGGTCGATATCCGCCATGCCGACCGCCCGGGCGGCGAGCGGATCGAGGAGACGATGGTCCGCACCATTCGCCGGCTCCATGGCGAGGAAGACGGTTCGATCCTGGCCTTCCTGCCGGGACAGGGCGAAATCCTGCGCGTTGCCGATCAGCTCGGCGACACGCTCGGACCCGACACTTCGGTTTTTCCGCTTTATGGCGGGCTCTCAGGCGAGGACCAGGACCGGGCAATCCGCCCCGCAGTGAACGGCACCCGCAAGGTGGTGCTCGCGACACCGGTCGCCGAAAGCTCGATCACCATCGACGGGGTGCGGATTGTCATCGATTCCGGGCTGGTGCGGCAGCCGGTACTGGAACCCGACACCGGCATCACGCGGCTCGAGACGGTAAGGGCTTCACGCGCGTCGGCCGACCAGCGGGCCGGCCGCGCGGGACGAACAGCCCCGGGCATCGCGGTGCGACTCTGGCATCCCGGACAGACGGCAGCCTTGCCGGCCTTTGCCGAAGCGCAAATCCTGTCGTCCGATCTCTCCGGTCTGTTGCTCGATTGCGCGGCCTGGGGCGTGGGCGATCCGCGAGACCTGAAGTTCATCGATCCACCGCCTGATGCCGCGATCGCGGAAGCGCGCAAGCTGCTCCGCTCCCTTGGTGCGCTCGACGAAGCTGGTCGCATTACCCCACGCGGACACATGATGCGGGAATTGCCATTGCCGCCGCGCCTTGCCGCAATGGTGGCGGAAGCCCGCGAGGAAGGTGACGCGTCTGTAGCGGCTGCGCTAGCCGTTCTCCTGACCGAGCAGGGGCTCGGCGGACGTTCGATCGATCTCGATGACAGGCTCACGCGTTTCCTCCGCGACGGTTCGCCCCGGGCCAAGGCTGCGCAGTCGCTTGCCGCCCGCATGGCAGGAAGCCGAGGACGAGGCACGACGCAGGGAGATATGGTCGGAGCCCATCTCACCGTTGCCTTCCCCGACCGGATCGCCCGACAGCGCGGCGGTCGCGGGCGCTTCGTTATGGCCAACGGGCGCGGCTGCGAGATCGACGAAACGGACAGGCTGGCGGGTGCCGAGTACATTGTGGTTGCCGATCTTACCGGACGCGCCGCGCGGTCCCGCATTCTCGCAGCAGCGGAACTCGGCGGCTCCGATCTCGAAGAGACCCTCGCGCACGCCCAGGAAACCGACGAATACCGGTTTGATGCCGAAAGCGGCGGCGTCCGCGCCCGCAGGACGCGGCGGCTCGGCGCGATCGTCCTGTCGGAAAAGACCATCGAGAAGCCGGAGCCGGAGAAAGTTCAGGCAGCGCTCTGCGACGGACTGCGGCAGACCGGTATTTCGCAGTTGCCCTTTTCCAAGGCCAGCGATCATCTTCGTGAGCGCGTCGGCTTCCTGCGCCGGACGGCGGGCGAGGACTGGCCGGACATGAGCGACGCGGCCCTCGCAGAAGATGTCGAGGATTGGCTGGGGCCGTTTCTTGCCGGTATTACCAACGTTCGCAAGATAGGAGCGGACACGCTTTACGAGGCCTTGAAGGCGCGTGTGGGCTATGCGCTGGCCGGCGAAATCGACCGCCTCGCGCCGACCCATTATGAGGCGCCGACCGGCTCGAACATGCCGATACGCTATGACGGCGACGAACCGGTTCTGGCCATCCGCGTGCAGGAACTCTTCGGCGAGAAAACCCATCCGGCGATCGTTGGCGGGCGGGTACCGCTGTTGCTGGAATTGCTGTCGCCAGCCCACCGGCCGATCCAGACCACCCGCGACCTGCCGGGGTTCTGGCGCGGATCCTGGGCCGACGTACGCGCGGAGATGCGCGGACGCTATCCGAAGCACGAATGGCCGGAAAATCCGGCCGAAGCGATACCGACGCGACGGGCCAAGCCGCGCAAGGGCTGAAAGCCTGTAAAAGACTTCTTATATGAGGTCGGTGACATATCCCGCCATAGCCGCTAAGACCGTTTCGACATGAGCAATTACGAACCCTTTGTCGACAACCGGTCGATCCGTCACCGGCTGCGCCTGAGCACGCTGACGCGGCTGCGCTGGCTCGCGGTCGCGGGGCAGAGCATCGCCGTCGTCATCATCGCACAGGGCTACGGGTTCCCGATGCCGGAGCTGTTCTGCTTTGTCATGATCGCCTGTTCGGCCTGGCTCAATATCTTTCTCAGCCTCCGCTTTCCGCCAAGCCATCATTTGCCGCCGGCGGGTGCGACCTCGGTTCTCTCCTTCGACGTCATCCAGCTTGCGAGCCTGTTGTTCATGACCGGCGGCATCGCCAACCCCTTCGCTGTGCTGATCTGCGTTCCGGTGATCATTTCGGCGGCCTCTCAGCCCGTGCCCTATACGCTGGGTCTGGGCGGACTGGCGCTGACCTGCCTGACCGTCATCTCCTATTTCTCTCTGCCGTTGCCCTGGCACCCCGGCGTTGTCCTCGAAATTCCGTTCCTCCTCGTGGTGGGCAACTGGATCGCCATCGTTTCGACCACCGCCTTTGCCGCCATCTACGCCTATCAGGTCTCGGCGGAAGGCAACGAGCTTGCGGACGCACTGACGGCAGCCGAGCTTATCCTGCAGCGCGAACACCATCTCTCCGCGCTCGACGGTCTGGCAGCCGCCGCCGCACATGAACTCGGCACGCCGCTGGCGACGATCTCGGTGGTTGCCAAGGAAATGCAGAAGGCGCTCGCCAACGATCCGCGTTATGCCGAGGACGTCGAACTGCTGCGCAGCCAGGCCGAGCGCTGCCGCGACATCCTGCGCCGGTTGTCGAGCCTCTCGACGACCGAGGAAGAGCATATGCGGCTTTTGCCGCTCACCTCCCTGATCGAGGAAATCGCGGAGCCGCATCGCGAGTTTGGCATCGCCATCTCCGTCGACCGGGAAGGCGACGATACGCCGGAACCGGTCGGTCTGCGCAACCCCGGAATTCTCTACGGGCTTGGCAATATCCTTGAAAATGCCGTGGATTTCGCCAAATCGGAAGTAAGGGTCAGTTCGCGCTATGACAGACAGGAGGTGGCGATCACGGTCTCCGACGATGGGCCGGGCTACTCGCCCGACACACTGGCGCGGATCGGGTTGCCGTTCCGCCGAAGCCGCGACAAGCAGGAAAGGCAAGGCGCCGGCGGGCTTGGTCTCGGACTGTTCATCGCCAAGACCCTGCTCGAACGGTCAGGCGCGGAATTGGTTTTCGAGAATGTGGAAGAACCGGCGCATGGCGCAAGGGTGACGATCACCTGGCCGCGCGAACGGATGGATATCGGGCCGGAGGCCGGAAAATACAGGCCCGGATTAACGCATTAGAGCAATTTTGATTTTGACGGAATCGGCGAAATCAGAATGCTGTAATGAGTTCAGCAGCTTGCTGAGGCTATCCGTTTGCACCTGACGGTGAAACGGTCTAGATGCGAAAGGACGTGTAAGGTGGAAGTCATGGAAGACACCAACAGCGAGATCAGCACTGTCGAAGAGGGCACCACCCTGCTTCTCGTGGATGATGACGGTCCCTTCGTCCGCCGCCTCGGACGCGCCATGGAAAGCCGCGGCTTCACCGTCGATATTGCCGAAACCGTCGCCGACGGCCTTGCGAAGGCCAGCACGACCCCGCCCGACTATGCCGTGATCGACATGCGGCTTGGCGACGGCAACGGGCTCGACGTGATCGAGGCGATCCGCAAGGCGCGTGAGGACACCCGCATGATCGTGCTCACCGGTTACGGCAATATCGCCACCGCGGTGAATGCGGTGAAGCTCGGCGCGATCGACTATCTCGCCAAGCCCGCCGATGCCGACGAAATCTTTGCCGCGCTCACCCGCAAGCCGGGCGAACGGGTCGAGATGCCGGAAAATCCGATGTCGGCCGACCGGGTGCGCTGGGAGCATATCCAGCGGGTTTATGAGATGTGCGACCGCAACGTGTCGGAGACGGCGCGGCGGCTCAACATGCACCGCCGGACGCTCCAGCGAATCCTCGCCAAGCGCGCCCCGCGATAAGCCTTTCGCTAGACGGGACGCCCCATCCCCGCCACGCCGTGCGCGGCGAGTTCGGCGTGCATCAGCCTGTCCGCCGCCAGCTTGGCGAACTGCTTGGTCAGCGTCTTGCGGCGGGCGCCGGCCAGCTTGTGCTCCAGCGCCTCCCGCATCAGATGGGCGCCGTAACCGTCCGCGATGATCAGGCCGCAATCCTCCGGAAAGATCTCGGAAGGTACACCGTCATGGGTCGCGAAATAGAGCCGGTCGCAGTAATCGCGATAGCCCGGCCACTTGGTGTCGACGCGGAAATCCTCGATGGAGGACTTGATCTCGATGATGAACAGGTCGCCCTTTTCCGTCAGGCCGATCAGGTCGGCGCGCCGGCCGGACGCGAGCGTCATTTCCGGCAGAAGAGAGACGCGCATCTCGTAGAAGAAGCGCTGCACACCGCGGCGTACCAGAAGCGCCCGGTCGGACTGGCGACCGTCGATCAGCGGCGACGTCTTGTGCGGTGTGATGATGGCCATATCCGAAAAGTGCCATTCCATGCGCGATTCGACAATGGCATGCAGCTGGCTGCCTTGTTGCACAAAACCAACTGCCCCTGAAAATTCATCATGTCAGGTCAGCGCGGCGCATGATCCAGCTTGCAATATGCCATTTAATTCAAAATAACCACGCTGGGTTCGCGGCGCGCCCGGGTCGCCGCACGATTCGTTGAAAGACTGACACAATGACACTTCGCTCCGTAGTTACTGCGCTGGGCCTCGCCGCCGCGCTGGCGCTGGCAGGCTGCACCACCGGCTCCGAAGGAACCGGCCCGGCCAACCAGATCTTCACCTCTGAATACGGCTCGGTGACCGATGCCGGCTACACCATTCCGGCCGTGCCGATCTCACAGATCGACAAGCGCTATCATCGCCAGATCGTTAACTACAGAACCGCGGAAAAGCCGGGCACGATCATCGTCGATACGCCGAAGCGCTTCCTCTATTACGTGCTGCCGGGCGGCAAGGCCGTGCGTTACGGCATCGGCGTCGGACGCGAAGGTTTTGCCTGGGAAGGTGACGCCTACATTGCGTGGAAGCAGCCCTGGCCGAAGTGGACCCCGCCGAAGGAAATGGTGGAGCGCCAGCCGAAGCTGAAGAAATATGCCGAAGACGGCCAGCCCGGCGGTCTGAACAATCCGCTCGGCGCACGCGCCCTCTACCTCTTCAACGAAGACGGTCAGGACACGCTGTTCCGCCTGCACGGCACGCCGGAGTGGAAGTCCATCGGTACGGCAGCCTCCTCGGGCTGCATCCGCCTGATGAACCAGGACATCATCGATCTCTATGAGCGTGTCCGCCCGGGCCGTTCCGCGAAGGTCATCGTCAAGCAGTAAGCGCCTGACGCAGAGAACAAGAAAAACCGCCGCCGGATCGCTCCAGCGGCGGTTTTTTTCATGTCTTGTCGTCAGGCCCGGCTCAGGCGTGCTTGGCTTTGAACTCCAGGCGGCGACGGTGAAGCACCGGCTCAGTATAGCCGTTGGGCTGCTCACGCCCCTTGAGCACCAGATCGAGCGCTGCCTGGAAGGCGACCGAGTTATCGAAATCATCGGCCATCGGACGGTAGGCGGGATCGCCTTCGTTCTGCCGGTCAACGACCTTGGCCATCTTCTGCATCGTCTTGACGATCTGGTCTTCGCTGACCACGCCATGATGCAGCCAGTTGGCCATGTGCTGGGAAGAGATGCGCAAGGTTGCGCGGTCTTCCATCAGGCCCACATCGTTGATGTCGGGCACCTTGGAGCAGCCGACACCCTGTTCGACCCAGCGCACGACGTAGCCGAGAATACCCTGGGCGTTGTTGTCGAGCTCCGCCTGGATTTCCTCCTCGGTCCAGTTCGGGCGAGGCGCGACCGGCACGGAGAGGATATCGGACAGCTTGGCACGATCGCGGTTCTTGAGCTTTTCCTGCACCTCGGCCACATCCACCTTGTGATAGTGGGTGGCGTGCAGCGTGGCAGCCGTCGGCGAGGGCACCCAGGCGGTATTGGCACCCGATTTCGGATGGCCGATCTTCTGTTCGAGCATGGCATGCATCAGGTCGGGCATGGCCCACATGCCCTTGCCGATCTGAGCGTGCCCCTTGAGCCCGCACTCAAGCCCTATATCGACGTTCCAGTTTTCGTAGGCCGAGATCCATGCAGCCTGCTTCATGTCGCCCTTGCGGATCATCGGACCGGCTTCCATCGAGGTGTGGATCTCGTCGCCGGTGCGGTCGAGGAAACCGGTATTGATGAAGACCACCCGCTCGGAAGCGGCGCGAATGCATTCCTTGAGGTTGATGGTGGTGCGGCGCTCCTCATCCATGATGCCCATCTTGATGGTGTTGGGCTTCATGCCGACGGCCTTTTCGACGCGGTCGAAAATCTCGACGGCGAAGGCCACTTCCTCGGGACCGTGCATCTTCGGCTTGACCACATACATCGACCCCTCGACCGAGTTCATGTGGCGGCCTTCAGGACCGATGTCGTGGAGCGCGATCAGACCGGTCAGGAAAGCGTCCATGATGCCTTCGGGCACCTCGTTGCCGTCCTTGTCGGTGATCGCGGGATTGGTCATGAGGTGACCGACGTTCCTTATCAGCATCAGCGCGCGGCCTTTGACCGACGTCGGCTTGCCTTTCGGCGTGACGAATTCAAGGTCACCCTTGAGCTTGCGGGTGAAGGTCTTGCCGCCCTTGCTGACGTCCTCGGTGAGATCGCCCCGCATCAGGCCGAGCCAGTTGCGGTAGACGACCACCTTGTCCTCGGCGTCGACGGCAGCGATCGAATCCTCGCAATCCATGATGGCGGTGACGGCGGATTCCAGCGCGATGTCGCCAATGCCGGCCGGATCTGTCTTTCCGATCATGCTGTCGGAATCGACGAACACCATCGTGTGCAGGCCGTTGGTGGTGAAATAGAGCCGATAGGCGTTGTCGTTCTCGCGCTTGAAGCCCGCATACTGCGAGGGGTCCTTGAGCGTGGTTTCGCCCGACACCGTTTCGATCTTCAGATCGCCGTTCTCGAAATCGAAGCCGGTGGCATCGGCCCATTTCCCGCTTGCAAGCGGAACGCTGTCATCAAGGAAGGATTTTGCCCAGGCGATGACGCGGGCGCCACGGTCGGCATCGTAGCCGCCGGCCTCGGGCAGGTCGCCAAGCGCGTCGGTGCCGTAGAGCGCGTCGTAGAGCGAGCCCCAGCGGGCATTCGCGGCGTTGAGCGCGTAGCGGGCGTTCATCACCGGAACGACGAGCTGCGGTCCGGCGATGGTCGCGATTTCCGGGTCGACATTTTCGGTGGTGACCTGAACAGGGCCGCCTTCCGGCACCAGATAACCGATCTCACGCAGGAAGGCCTGATAGGCTTCCATGTCCGACGGCGCACCGTTCTTGCGATACCAGGCGTCGATCTCTTCCTGCAGCGCGTCGCGCCTGGCGAGAAGCGAGCGGTTCTTCGGTGCGAGTTCATGAACTGCATCGGCGAGAGCGAGGAAAAACGCGTCCGCATCGACGCCCGTGCCGGGGATTGCTTCCCTGACAATAAAATCGTGAAGATCACCGCTGATCGTCAGACCGTATTTGTCGACCTTGACCAAATCTCTTCTCCCTAAAGTTCGCCGCCCGCTTGCTCCGCGGCAGCCTGTCAGAAATTGCACCGGAGAGTGCCTTCCGTGCGAACACCCGTCAATCGGACAAAATCGAACAGGATTATTGCCAAAACGGACAAAGTGAATTCCAGCGCCGGTCAGCCGCGCGGCGTCACCCGCATGGGCATGCCGCCGGATGGCTGCGTCGTCAGCTTCTGCACCGGCCACGGGCTGGTTTTGGGCAAGACGTCAAAGCGGAAACTGCCCATCAGCACGCCCAGCGCAATCACAGCTTCCTGAAGCGCGAAGGTTGCCCCGATGCAGACTCGCGGTCCCGCACCGAAAGGCAGGTACTGGAACCGGCCGATCGCACCGCGTTCTTCCGGCAGGAACCGCTGCGGCATGAAGGCTTCCGGCTTGTCCCACAATGCCCGGTGCCGGTGGACGATCCACGGCATGATCAGCACCGTCACGCCCTTGGGGATCTCGATGGAGCTGCCATCCGGGGCGGTGTAGACATCATCTTCCAGCGCCCGGCGGTTGATTGACGGCGCAGGAGGATAAAGCCGCATTGCTTCCTCGAAGACGGCCCGCGTCCATGGCATCTGTTCGAGCCATTTGACCGGATCGGGCTCGTTCGCTGTTACCCGGTCGATCTCGGCCTCGACTTCGAGACGCTCGGCGGGCGAATGGGCGAGGCAGTAAAGCGTCCAGGCGAGAGCGCGCGCGGTGGTCTCATGGCCTGCACCGATAAAGGTAATAAGGTTGTCCTCGATCTCCTGCTCGGAAAGCCCGTCCGGCCCCATCTGCCGCAACAGGAGCGTGAGGAAATCCTCCGGCACCGAATCGGGATCGGTCTTCATCTTTTCGAGCCGCGCCTCGGTGGTCTGACGGACAATGGAGCGGAACTTGTCCATGACGCGGCGACCGGCGATGCGCCTGACGCGGGGGATCCAGGAGGGCGCCTTGACGAGGTCGAGCGGGTCGACGCGCCCCATGGTCGACAGAAGACGATCGACATCGCCAGCAAAGGCGCCGTCGGACCCCTTCACTTCATTGGAGAACAGCGTCTCCGACAGGATGTCGAAAGTGAGTTCGGTCATGTCGCGGGCAATCTCGAACTCACCACCCTCGGCACCGGCTTCACGGTAGCGTTTGACGAAATTTTCGCTGCGTTCGAGCATCTGCCTGGCGAAACCGAGGGCGTGGCGAGGCGTAAAGACGGGAGCCATGGCCTTGCGGGAGCGCTTCCAGGTCTCACCCTCGGCCGTCAGCAGGCCGTCGTTGAGAATGGGCCGCAGAACCAGCTGGCGGACGACAGCCATCGGATAGTTGGCCGGCTTTTCCACCAGAACGTGGCGGATTAGACCGGGATGGCTGACAATCAGCGTCCGCTCGTTGAGAAATTTCGTAAGTATCCAGGGCTCGTTGTAGGACGGCTCGCCGAACAGTTCGAGCGGGTTGCGCATGACGGTGCGGATGATCTCAAGCGTGCTCGGCTGAACGGTGCGCGGTGTCGGGGCAGGTGGTATGAAGGGCTCGGGACGGGCATCCATGGTCGCGGTCTCCTTTCCCCATAAGATAGGAAGTCGTGAGCATGCTGCCAGTCTACCGCCGCTTCCGGGTCCGGATCTACCGCGTCGGAAAGAGAGGTGCGCCTCATCTTGCGGCTCGCTTGAAAAGCCAAGCCTGAAGTGACGACAGGAATGGCCAACCATCCACCGCAAATCCTGCGGTCGGATTTGGCTTTTTGGCCGGGAATCCTATATCTTGAGGGGATATTCACGCCTGATTCGCCTCCCTCTTGCAGGTGGCAGCAAGCATCACAAGACACACAGGAATTACATGAGCGACACACCGATCGATCCGCAAGTCGACACGGGGGCCGTGGAGCCCGAATACGGCGCAGATTCCATCAAGGTTCTCAAAGGCTTGGATGCCGTTCGCAAACGGCCCGGCATGTATATCGGCGACACCGATGACGGTTCCGGTCTGCATCACATGGTCTACGAAGTGGTCGACAACGCCATCGACGAGGCGCTTGCCGGGCATGCGGACCTGGTGACGGTACAGCTCAATTCCGACGGTTCCTGCACGGTGATCGACAACGGGCGCGGCATTCCGACCGATCTACACACCGGTGAGGGCGTGTCGGCGGCCGAAGTAATCATGACCCAGCTGCACGCGGGCGGAAAGTTCGACCAGAACTCCTACAAGGTCTCCGGCGGTCTGCACGGTGTGGGCGTTTCGGTTGTGAATGCGCTGTCCGACTTCCTCAAGCTCCGGATCAACCGCAACGGCAAGATCCACGAGATGCAGTTCTCGCGCGGTGTGGCCGATGCGCCGCTCGAAGTGATCGGCACCTATGTGGAGAAGAAGGAGCCGCAGACCTATGAAGGCCGCTCCGGTTCGGCGATCACTTTCATGCCGTCATCGGAAACCTTCACCAAGACGGAGTTCGATTTCGGCACGCTGGAACACCGGTTGCGCGAACTCGCCTTCCTCAATTCCGGCGTCCGCATCATCCTGACCGACAAGCGTCACGCCGACGAGAACACCGTCGAACTGCACTATGAAGGCGGACTTGAAGCCTTCGTGCGCTATCTCGACCGCACCAAGAAGCCGCTGGTCGCGGACCCGATCGCGCTTGCGGGCGAAAAGGACGGCATCACCGTCGAAGTCGCGATGTGGTGGAACGACAGCTACCACGAGAACGTGCTGTGCTTCACCAATAACATCCCGCAGCGTGACGGCGGCACCCATATGGCCGGTTTCCGCGGTGCACTGACCCGTCAGGTCACTTCCTATGCGGACCAGTCCGGCATGACCAAGAAGGAAAAGGTCAACCTCACCGGCGACGATTGCCGCGAAGGTCTGACCGCCGTTCTTTCCGTGAAGGTCCCGGACCCGAAATTCTCCTCGCAGACCAAGGACAAGCTGGTTTCCTCCGAGGTTCGCCCGGTGGTGGAAAATCTCGTCAACGAGGCGCTTTCGATCTGGTTCGAGGAGCATCCCACGGAAGCCCGCACGCTGATCGGCAAGGTGATCGAGGCAGCGGCTGCCCGTGAAGCGGCGCGCAAGGCCCGCGAACTCACCCGTCGCAAGGGCGCCCTCGACATCGCTTCGCTGCCTGGCAAGCTGGCCGATTGCTCCGAACGCGATCCGGCGAAATCCGAACTGTTCCTCGTCGAGGGTGACTCCGCAGGCGGCTCGGCCAAGCAGGGCCGCTCGCGCGAAACGCAGGCGATCCTTCCGCTGCGCGGCAAGATCCTCAATGTCGAGCGCGCGCGCTTCGACAAGATGCTTTCGAGCCAGGAAATCGGCACGCTGATTACCGCGCTCGGTACGGGGATCGGCAAGGACGAGTTCAACGCCGACAAGCTGCGCTACCACAAGATCATCATCATGACGGACGCCGACGTCGACGGCGCCCACATTCGTACGCTGCTTCTGACCTTCTTCTTCCGCCAGATGCCGGAACTGATCGAGCGCGGGCACCTCTATATCGCCCAGCCGCCGCTCTACAAGGTGAGCCGAGGCAAGTCCTCGCAGTACCTCAAGGACGAAAAGGCGCTCGAGGACTTCCTGATTTCGAGCGGTCTCGACGAAGCGGTTCTGGAACTGCCGTCAGGCGAAATGCGCTCGGGCCAGGATCTGCGCGAGATCATCAATGATGCGCTCAGGGTCCGCAACCTGATCGACGGCTTGCATTCCCGTTATGACCGCGACGTAATCGAACAGGCCGCCATTGCAGGCGCCCTGAATCCCGAGCGGATTGCGTCGCCGGAAAGTTCGGAAATCACCGCCGCCAAGGTCGCCGAGCGTCTGAACCTGATCGCCGAGGAAACCGAACGCGGCTGGACCGGCGAAGTCACCGACGATGGCGGTCTGCGCTTCGAGCGCACCGTTCGCGGCGTCACCGAATCCATGCTGATCGATTCCGGCCTGATCGGCAGTCAGGATGCGCGTCTTCTCGACCAGATGCTGCCCAAGCTCACCGCGATCTACGAGCAGACGCCGAAACTGCGCCGCAAGGATTCCACCGAGGTAATCGCGGGGCCGCGCGGGCTGCTGGCCGGCGTCTTCGCCACCGGCCGCAAGGGCCTGACCATGCAGCGTTACAAAGGCCTGGGCGAGATGAACGCCGAGCAGCTGTGGGAAACCACGCTCGACTCGAATGCTCGCTCGCTGTTGCAGGTGCAGGTGGCCGACGCACTCAATGCCGACGATCTGTTCTCGCGACTCATGGGCGACGAGGTGGAGCCGCGGCGCGAATTCATTCAGGACAATGCGCTCAACGTCGCAAACCTCGATATCTGATTAGACTGAAATGGCTCGGGAAACCGGGCCATTCTTCTTTCAGGGCGAATGTCTTCGTCCGGCGGATACCGCCAAGGCCAGCTTGAGGCCAGATACCACGACTATCGTCGAGGCTTGCCGCACGTGTTGCAGCGCATATATTGCCTTGCAGCGTAAGCGTGTTAGTCTGCCGGGGCTTGTTAGAGCAATTTTGATTTTGACGAAATCGGCAAAATCAGAATGCGAAAAAGAGTTCAGTAGCTTGCTGAGGGTATCCGTTTTCGCCTGACGGTAAAACGGTCTAGCCCAATAAGCAGACTGCAAGCATGAGCGCTGAAAAGGCGCCGGACACGATCCGGGAAGGGTGGGGCCCGGGCATGACGCGACGTAATCGTCGACGAAAGGAATCGGGGCATGCTGTATCAATTCTATGAATTCACGCACGCCGCTCTGGCGCCCTGGCGGGCTGCCGCGGACACCATGCGGATCGCCTACAAGAACCCGCTCAACCCCTGGACGCACACGCCCATGGGCCGTTCGATGGCCGCAGGCCTTGAACTCTTCGAGCGTACCACCCGCCGCTATGCCAAGCCCGAGTTCGGGTTGAACAAGACCAAGCTGAATTCCGGCCCGGTCGATGTGACCGAGGAAATCGTCTGGTCGAAACCCTTTTGCAATCTCATCCATTTCCGCCGTGACCTGCCCAAGGGCCGTCATCCGGATCCCAAGATCCTGCTGGTCGCGCCGATGTCCGGCCACTATGCAACGCTTTTGCGCGGCACCGTGGAGACGCTTCTGCCCAAGGCGGAAGTCTACGTCACCGACTGGGTAGATGCCCGCATGGTGCCGGTACTCGAAGGCCGTTTCGATCTCGACGACTATGTCGACTACATTATCGAGATGCTGCACGAGCTTGGCCCCGACACCAATTTGATGGCCGTCTGCCAGCCCTCCGTGCCCGCGCTTGCCGCCGTGGCGGTGATGGAAAAGCATGGCGACCCGATGGTTCCGCTAACCATGACCCTGATGGGCGGGCCGATCGACACCCGCATCAACCCCACTGCGGTGAACCAGCTCGCGCAGGAAAAGCCGATCGAGTGGTTTGAGAACAACGTCATCATGAATGTGCCGTGGCCGCTGCCCGGTGTCGGACGCGCCGTCTATCCCGGATTCCTGCAGCTTTCGGGCTTCATGTCGATGAACCTCGACCGCCACGTCATCGCGCAGAAAGACTTCTTCGTGCATCTCGTCGAGGGTGACGGGGATTCCGCTGAAAAGCATCGTGATTTCTATGACGAGTATCTCGCCGTCATGGACATGACCGCCGAATTCTATCTGCAGACCGTGCAGACCGTCTTCATCGACCATGCCTTGCCCAAGGGCGAGATGACCCATCGCGGCGAACTGGTCGATACCACTGCGATCAGGAATGTCGGTCTTCTGACCGTCGAGGGCGAGCGCGACGATATTTCGGGCGTCGGCCAGACCGAGGCAGCGCAGACCATCTGCCCCAACATCCCGGACGACAAGCGGCACCACTATGTACAGCCGACGGTCGGGCATTACGGGGTCTTCAACGGCTCGCGCTTCCGGGCCGAGATTGCCCCGCGCATTCTCGACTTCATCCGCACCCAGCAGCAGATGAAGGACAAGGCCAAGGCGTCGCCAAGCCGTATCCGCCGCGTCATCACCGGTGGCAAGGCCAGTTAGGCAGCATCGGTTTTTCGCCGGAATTACAGTAATTTAATCGAATTCGACCGATCAATTCTTGAACCGGACGTCAAATCTCACCACATCCATTGCAAGAGGCAGCGATATCCGTGGCCTCAGCTAGATGAGGTTATGATTGATGAACACCAACGCACTGATCCGTCCCGCCTGGACGCCGGCGACCATCGCGCTGATGGTTCTCGGTTTCATGGTCTTCTGGCCGCTCGGCTTCGCGATGCTGGCCTATATCATCTGGGGCGATCGTCTCGAAAGCTTCAAGACTGAGGTCAATCGCTCGACCGACAACTTCTTCAGTTCGGTTCGTGGCTTCTCGCGCGGCGGCAGCGCCTTCCGCGAGACCTCGGGCAACGTCGCCTTTGACGAATGGCGCGACAAGGAAATCGACCGCCTGAACGAAGAGCGCCGCAAGCTTGATGAAGCCCGCGCCGAATTCGATGCGCATATGCGCGATCTGCGCATGGCCCGCGACCGTGAGGAATTCGAAAACTTCATGGCCGCTCGTCGTCGCAAGAACGACAATGGCCATGCACCGACCAGCGTTCCTGAATTCGGCTAAGGCCGGATGATATCGGGATAATGCTTAAGCGGCGCCCTCGGGCGCCGTTTTTCGTGTCACGCATTCGGCGTGAGAGACTGTCATTCTTAGTCGGGCATCCGCAACGAATCGCGTAAACAGATCCTCATGTTCGCCAGCCTCCGCAAGACACCCGTTTCCCGCCTCAAAGGCCCGGTTCGCCGGGATATCGAGATCAATGGGCGCATGGTTCCGCTGACGATACGCGAACATGCGCGCGCAACCCGGATCACGCTGCGGATCGAGCCCGGAGGCCAGGCGCTGCGGCTGACCATTCCCCCCGGCCTTCCAACACGCGAGGTCGACAGTTTTCTCACCCGCCATCACGGCTGGCTAATGACCAAGCTGGCGCACATTCCCAACGACACGCAAGTCGGCGAAGGCTCGATTGTCCCTATCCGGGGTATCGACCATTTTATTGAGCGCTCCGGCAAGCTGCGCGGTCTTGCGGAAATGCTGGTGCTCGACGGCGAGCATGTGCTGAGGGTCTCGGGCGCGCCGGAGCACGCAGGACGCCGGGTGGCCGATCACCTCAAACGCGAGGCGAAGAAGGATCTCGAAGCACTTGTTGCCGGCCATGCCGCCACGCTCGGCCGCAAGGTCCGGTCAATTTCCTACAAGGACACCAAGAGCCGCTGGGGCTCCTGCACCTCGGACGGACGGCTGTCTTTTTCCTGGCGCATCGCCATGGCCCCGCCCCTGGTGATCGACTATCTGGCGGCCCATGAGGTGGCCCATCTCGCCGAGATGAACCATTCGAGCGCATTCTGGGCCGTCTGCGAGGAGTTGTGCCCGCGCACGGACGAGGCCAAACGCTGGCTCAAGAAGAACGGCAATCGCCTGCAGGCGCTGCAGTTTTAACCGTCAGCCTGCCATAACGTGGTCAAGTGCCAGATGCTGAAGCAGCATGATGGTCTTGGCATCGCGGATTTCGCCGGAGCGAACCATCTCAAGCGCCTTGCCGAGTGTCATCTCCATGACCTCGATCTCCTCGCCTTCCTCTTCCTCGCCGCCGCCATCGGAGACTTTCATCGCCGCCTCGTAGGGCGCGATGAAGAAGTGCAATTGCTCGGTCACCGAACCGGGCGTCATGAATACGGTCCAGAGCTTTTCGACCATGCCGACACGGTAACCGGTTTCCTCCTCGGCCTCGCGGCGAATGGCTGCTTCGGGAGCCTGCCGGTCGAGAAGCCCGGCGCAGGCTTCGATGAGTTCGGGATTTTCGCCCACCACGTGAACGGGAAGGCGGAACTGACGGGTCAGCACCACCGTTTTCTGCGCCACATTGTAAAGCAGGATCACCGCCCCATCGCCGCGATCATAGACCTCGCGCGACTGGCGTTCGGTGCGCCCGTCATGACGGCGGAAATCGAAGTCGTAGCGGGTCAACCGCCCCCAATTGTCCGAGAGCAGCGTTTCGTCTCGGATGGTTACACGTGGAACATTGGTTTTCGGGTCCGATGGACTCATCGTCGGTTTGCCTTTCATGTGTCGCTATCGAGCAGATACGAAATCGAGGAACTGTTAAATCCCTTTGATGGCGAATGGGTCTCGTCATCCTTATTTGGAGGCGAAAGTCTCGACTCTGCCTTGTTTTCATGCCAGTGGAGCCACCATGGGTACGAAGGTCAAATTCTGCGGTCTCAAGACGCCGGACGCCGTGCGGCTTGCCGCCGAACTCGGTGCGTGGAAGATCGGCTTTATCTTCTTTCCGAAGAGCCCGCGCCACATCGAGGTGCCGGAAACCGCCGAACTCGCCGCTCTCGCCCGCAATCTGGGGCTCGAGACCACCGCGGTCACGGTCAACGCGACCGAGGACGAGCTTGCGGCCATCGTCGCCTCCGTGCAGCCTGACTTGTTGCAGTTCCACGGTGCAGAAACACCGAACCATATCGACAAGATGAAGGCCCGTTTCGATCTGCCGGCGATGAAGGCGTTCTCGATCCGCGAGGCCGCCGATCTCGATGCGGTCGGGCCTTACCGCGGCATTGCCGATTTCATGCTCTTCGATGCCAAGGCGCCGAAAGGATCGGAGCTTCCGGGCGGCAATGGCGTGTCCTTCGACTGGTCGCTGCTCGGTGGACTTCAGCCCAAGATCGATTATGTGCTTTCAGGAGGACTGACGGTCGACAATATAGATGAAGCGCTTACCGAAACCGGTGCGCCCTATATCGATGTGTCATCCGGAATAGAATCCGAGCCGGGTATCAAGGATCCGGCCAAAATGCGCGCTTTCGCGGCGGCCATTCGCCGTCATGACGAAACGCAGGCGCTGACAAGGGAGTCTGTCGCGTGAACCAGCCAACCATTCCGAATTCATTCCGCACCGGGCCTGACGAGCAGGGGATGTTCGGCATCTTTGGCGGCCGCTTCGTCGCCGAGACGCTGATGCCGTTGATCCTCGAGCTGCAGGACGAGTGGAACAAGGCCAAGACGGACCCGGAATTCCGCGCCGAACTCGAGCATCTGAACACCCACTACACCGGACGACCCTCGCCGCTTTATTTCGCCGAACGGCTGACCGAGCACCTCGGCGGCGCCAAGATCTACTTCAAGCGTGACGAGCTCAACCACACCGGTTCGCACAAGATCAACAATTGCCTGGGCCAGATCCTGCTTGCAAAGCGCATGGGCAAGACCCGTATCATCGCCGAAACCGGTGCGGGACAGCACGGTGTGGCCTCGGCGACGGTCGCGGCACGTTTCGGCTATCCGTGCGAAGTCTACATGGGCGCCACCGACGTCGAGCGTCAGGCGCCCAACGTTTTCCGCATGAAGCTGCTCGGGGCGAAGGTCAACCCGGTAACTGCCGGTCACGGCACGCTCAAGGACGCCATGAACGAGGCGCTGCGTGACTGGGTAACCAATGTCGAAGACACCTATTACCTGATCGGCACCGCAGCCGGGCCGCACCCCTATCCGGAAATGGTCCGCGAATTCCAGGCGGTCATCGGCAAGGAAACCCGCGAGCAGATCCTCGCGGCCGAAGGCAAGCTGCCTGACATGCTGATTGCGGCAGTCGGCGGCGGCTCGAACGCCATCGGGCTGTTCCATCCCTTCCTCGACGACAAGGGCGTGCAGATCGTCGGCGTCGAGGCCGGAGGCAAGGGCCTGAACGGCGAGGAGCATTGCGCTTCGCTGACCGCAGGTTCGCCCGGCGTGCTGCACGGCAATCGCACTTACCTGCTGCAGAACGACGACGGCCAGATCAAGGAAGGCCATTCGATCTCGGCCGGGCTCGACTATCCGGGTATCGGTCCGGAGCATTCCTGGCTCAAGGATTCCCAGCGCGTCGAATACGTGCCCATCATGGACGACGAGGCGCTTGAGGCGTTCCAGCTGCTGACCAAGCTCGAGGGGATCATTCCCGCACTCGAACCGGCCCACGCACTGGCCGAGGTCATCAAGCGCGCCCCGAAGATGGGCAAGGACCAGACGATCGTGATGAACCTTTGCGGTCGCGGCGACAAGGACATCTTCACCGTCGGCAAGATCCTCGGGATGGGGCTCTAATCCGCCATGACCGACCGGCGCATCCTTGAGGACAATGAGCTCTACGCTCCGCGCGAAGCGGGGTTCGTGACGCTCGTCGATCGCTCGGATGCCATCGTCAAGCTCAGCGCCATTCACGCCCAGGGATTGGCCGCGCTCGAAACCGATCTGGTGGAGACTGCGCGCACAACCATCGAGAATGCCGAACTCGTTTCGGAACTGAAATTTTGCGAAACCGCGCAGCTTGGTGCTGGATTCGCCATTGTCCATGTGGGGGAGGAGGCCGTATGGCTGCTTCTCCATTTCTGGCTTCCCGGCGGCATCGTCAGCCGCCATCTGTGGTACGCTGAGAATGGCACAAGGGATTTCAAACCCGCACCCGACCATCTGATGGCCTGCGTGTGGGAACTTGCGGTGATCGACTTCGAGCGCCGCGCCTGGGTGGAAACCGCTCTGGCCGGACGGCCGGTTTCGGAATATTTCGCCCGCACGCTTCCGGCTCAGCCGGTCTAGTTCGAGAGATTTGGGCGGTGTCCTCACCGCAAGAACAGGAATGACAGTTCGATGAAGACGCGTATCGATAGCCGTTTCGAAAAGCTCAAGGCCGAGGGCCGACCGGCTCTGGTGACTTATTTCATGGGCGGCGACCCGGATTTCGACACCTCGCTTGAAGTGATGAAGGCGCTGCCGGCGGCGGGATCCGACGTGATCGAACTCGGCATGCCCTTTTCCGATCCCATGGCCGACGGCCCGGCGATCCAGGCGGCCGGTCTGCGCTCGCTCAATGCCGGCCAGACGCTGGTTCGCACGCTCGACCTCGCGCGCAAATTTCGCGAGACCGACAACGAGACCCCGATCGTGATGATGGGCTACTACAACCCGATCTACATCCACGGCGTCGACAAATTCCTCGCCGAAGCCAAGGAAGCCGGCGTCGATGGGCTGATCGTCGTCGACCTGCCGCCGGAAATGGACGAGGAACTCTGCATTCCCGCCATCAAGGCCGGCATCAACTTCATCCGGCTCGCCACACCGACCACCGACGACAAGCGCTTGCCGGCTGTTTTGCGCAACACCTCGGGTTTCGTCTATTATGTGTCGATGACCGGCATCACCGGCACCGCGATCGCCGACACCAGCAAGGTCAATACGGCCGTGCAGCGGATCAAGGGCCACACCGATCTGCCGATCTGCGTCGGCTTTGGCGTCAAGACCGCCGAGCATGCGCGTGCCATCGGTGCAAACGCAGACGGTGTTGTGGTCGGCACCGCGATCGTCAATGTGATGGCCGATGCCATCAAGGCCGGCAAGTCGGCCGGTGAGACCGCCGATGCGGTCACCGCACTGGTCAAGGAACTGGCCAAGGGCGTTCGTGAATCGCGCCTGGCCGCTGCCTGAGCCGAACCAAGAACAATAAGACGGAGATACCGCGTTGAACTGGATCACAAATTACGTCAGGCCGAAGATCAACTCCATGCTCGGCCGCCGCGAAGTGCCCGAGAACCTCTGGATCAAGTGTCCCGAGACCGGCGAGATGGTCTTTCACAACGATCTGGTCGAAAACCATTATGTGATCCCGGCATCGGGCTATCACATGAAGATGTCGGCCACCGACAGGCTGAAGTTCATCTTCGATGACGGGGAATACGAACTCCTGCCGTCGCCGAAGGTCGTACAGGATCCGCTGAAGTTCCGCGATTCCAAGAAATATACCGACCGGCTGAAGGAATACCGCGCCAAGACCGGCAAGGACGACACCATCGTCGCAGGTTACGGCACGGTTCACGGCGTTCCGCTGATCGCCTGCGTGCATGATTTCGGCTTCATGGGCGGCTCGCTCGGCATTGCCGCCGGCGAGGCTATCGTCCAGGCCTTCCTGGCAGCGATCGACCGCAAGGTGCCGCTCGTCATGTTCCCCGCTTCGGGCGGCGCGCGCATGCAGGAAGGTACGCTCTCACTGATGCAGCTTCCGCGGACCACCGTTGCAGTGGAAATGCTCAAGGAAGCCGGCCTGCCCTATATCGTGGTTCTCACCAACCCGACCACCGGTGGGGTGTCTGCGTCCTACGCCATGCTTGGCGATATCCAGCTTGCCGAGCCGGGTGCCGAGATCGGCTTTGCAGGCAAGCGCGTGATCGAGCAGACCATCCGCGAGAAGCTTCCGGAAGGCTTCCAGACGTCGGAATATCTGCTCGAGCACGGCATGGTCGACATGGTGGTTCACCGTCACGACCTGCCGGTGACCATCGCGCGCCTGATCTCGATGCTGATGAAGAAGCCGCCGATTGTGACAGCCGAGACGGAAATCGCCGGCGTCGAGCAGCTGCCAGCCCCCGCCAATAGCGGCGAGCCGGTGCCTGCGCCCGCAACCAACTAGACCGTTTCGCCGTTAGTGCAAACGGATAGGATCGCCAAGCGACTGAATTCATTTGCGCATTTTGATTTTGCCGCTTCCGTCAAAATCAAAATTGCTCTAAAAGTCCTTTATCCCGAAGCGGAGCGCGGCCTTGTCAAAGGCGGAGACTGAAATCGACGCGCTCATGGCGCTTCATCCGAAGGGCTACGACCTGTCGCTCGACAGGATTCGCCGGCTGCTGGAGCGTCTTGGCAACCCGCAGGACAAGATGCCGCCGGTCATTCATGTGGCCGGCACCAACGGCAAGGGGTCGGTCACGGCCTTTTGCCGGGCGATCCTGGAAGCGGGCGGATTGACGGCGCACGTCCACACATCCCCTCACCTCGTCAATTGGCATGAACGCTTCCGGCTGGGCGCCGAAGGCGGAGGCAAGCTCGCCGATGACGATGTCCTGGCAGAAGCCATCCGGCGAGTTGCCGAAGCCAACCGTGGCGAGCAGATTACCGTTTTCGAAATCCTGACCGCTGTCATGTTCGTGCTCTTCTCCGAACATCGGGCCGACGTCGCCATCGTCGAAGTGGGGCTTGGTGGCCGTTTCGACGCAACAAATGTGATCGAGAAGCCCGCCGTTTCCGTCATCATGCCGATCTCACTCGATCACCAGGCCTATCTCGGCGACCGGGTCGAACTCATCGCGGCCGAGAAGGCCGGGATCATCAAGCAAGGCGCGCCGGTCGTGATCGGCGAGCAGCCCGAAGAGGCCGCGCGTGAGGTTCTGATCGCGACAGCCGAGCGCCTCCGGTGCCCTTACACGGTCTACGGCCAGGATTTCATGGCATTTGGCGAGAATGGGCGGATGACCTACCAGGACGAGGATTCGCTGCTCGACCTGCCCGCGCCACGTCTGACAGGCCGTCACCAGTACGCCAATGCAGGCGCTGCCATACGGGCGCTGAAGGCCGCGGGTTTTGCGCTTTCGGAGGAAGCGATCGCCAAGGGCGTGGAGAGCGTTGAGTGGCCGGGACGCCTGCAACGGCTGACCTCCGGCCATATCCATGATCTGGCAACTCACGATACCGAAATCTGGCTTGATGGCGGTCATAATCCGGGAGCAGGCAAGGTCGTGGCTGAAGCCATGGCCAATCGCGAGGAAGCCGATCCGCGGCCTCTCTTCGTGATTGCGGGCATGCTCAACACCAAGGAGCCGATAGGCTATTTCGAACCGTTTGCCGGGATCGCACGGCACGTTTTCACCGTTCCGCTCCATACCAGCGATGCCGGCCTCGATCCGGTCGCCCTTGCAAGCGACGCGGCCGAAGCCGGATTGTCTGCCGAAGCGGCCGATAATGTCGAAAGCGCCATGCGCACGATAGCCCAGACCTGGAGCGAGGAGAACAATCCTCCGCGCATCCTGATCGGCGGCTCGCTCTATCTTGTCGGCGAAGTTCTCAAGCTCAACGGCACACCGCCGCAATAACCCGCCTCGCGGCCACGAAAAAACCCGCCGGCGGAACCGGCGGGTCTTCATCAGACAATAATGCTCAAATCGGATCAAGCAGCGCCCGAAATCCAGCCGCTCAGTGCGGTCTTCGGCGATGCACCGACCTTGATGTCGGCGACGGAACCGCCCTTGAACATGGCGAGCGTCGGAATCGAGCGGACGCCGAACTGGGCTGCGAGTTCCGGGTTTTCGTCGATGTTGAGCTTGGCGATCTTCACCTTGCCGTCCATTTCGGCGGAAATTTCCTCAAGGCTGGGGGCGATCATCTTGCAGGGACCGCACCATTCCGCCCAGAAATCCACCACGACCGGCACATCGGATTCAAGAACTTCAGACTGGAAGTTCGCATTGTCGACTTTCACGGTTGCCATTGCGCGGCACTCCTTCGAATTCTGATTTGGTTGGCTCCAATGTGATGCTTTGGGGCGGTGTATTCAAGGGCAATTATCTCACGGCCGCATGATCGGATACGATGGCGGCGAGTGCTTCATCCATCTCCGATGCCGAAAGCATGACGAGTTTTGGCAGGCCCGTGTAGAGAAGCGCCGCCCTGATGGCCTTGCTGGGATAAAGCGGTTTCAGCACCTCGCGATAGACCGCAAGCTGCGCCGCATGCGCCGGATGATGACGATCGCCCGGCAGCATGGCGCCCGTCTTGTAGTCGAGAATCAGCACCTCGTCGTCCGTTACCGAAAGCCGGTCGATACGACCTGAAACCACGCGCTGCCTGCCGCCGAGCTCTATCGTGCCCATTACGGAAACCTCGGTCCGGCTGGAGGTATCGAAGATTTCCGCGAAATCCGGATGATGGAGCACGGCCAGCGATTCGGCCACCAGAGCTTCGCGATCTTCCACCGGCATGGATGACATCGCGCGCGCGCAGTAGCGCCGCGCCGCTGCCTCACGCTCTTCGCGCGGCAAGCCGGGGAGAACCTGCAGCAGCCGGTGCGCGGCCTTTCCCCGTTCGGCGGCCTGAGAATTCGACGTTCGCTCCACGGAAAACGGCGAAATGAATTCATCGCGGGGCTCATCGCCGGAAATCGCCACTCCCGCTGCCGAGGGTACCAACGGCCGTGGCAAGCGTGCAGGACGCGGCAAGGGCGCAGTCGGACAGTGGAACATCACCCGGCCGGCTTCGCCGGCACGGCCTTCTGTCTTTTCACTCGTGCTGGCCAGCTGCTCGGCGCGCTTATAGCGCATCCGGCGGACCGCGAAACTCTCCTCACCCAGTGGCCGCTCAAAGGTCTCGACCAGAAGCTCTTCATCTGTCTCGGCAAGTCCGAAGCCGGATTCAACCATCGAATGCCAGGTCGGCGTGCCGGCCTCGCGCAGTCCGCGATAGCCGCAGACCACCAGCCGGTCGGCCGGCCGCGTGAGACCGACATAAAGAAGCCGGCGATATTCCTCCTCCGCCTGAGACTTCTGATCCGCAACCGCTTTCTGCGCCGCCGCGATCGAACGTGAGGCCTTGTCCGGCAGCCAGAGCGGATATGTGCCTCCGGGGCCGTCCACCAGCCAGAATTTCGGCACATGAGAGGCCTGGAAATCGGCACCGCCGGAATCCACCAGGAACACGATGGGCGCTTCGAGGCCCTTGGAGGCGTGCACCGTCATCACACGGACGGCGTCACCCTCCTGCTCCATCTCGCGCTTGATTTCGGGCGACTGGCTGTCGAGCATGGCGATGAAGGATTGCAGCCCGGGAATGCCGGCTTCGTCGTGGTCGAGCGCGAGGCCGAGAAACTCGTCAAGCACGTCGCCGACTTCCGTTCCGAGCCGACCGAGATAGGCGGCACGCCCACCCTCCGGTCCGAGTATGGTGGCGTAGAAATCATGGACAGAAAGCTGGCCCGCCAGCTCGCGCCAATGAACGACCGACTTATGGAATTCTGCAAATGAGGGATCGGTCCCGGCCAGTTCAGCGAGGCGGCGCGCAAGCGAGACGCCCTCCTCGCGCCCGGCTGCCAGCCTGAACAGCGCGTCCTCATCGAGCTCGACCAGCGGACTTTTGACCAGTCCCGCGAGGGAAAGATCGTCGCCGGCATGAAGGACATGACGACCGAGTGCGATCAGGTCCTGCACCGCAATGTGATCGGTCAGTTGCAACCGGTCGGCGCCGGCCACCGGGATATTGCCGTCAGCCTTCAGCATGCGCAGCAGCGTCGGCACGAAACCGTCGCGCTTGCGCACCAAAACAAGAATATCGCCCGGCGTGATGGGCCGAAGATTTCCTTTTTTGTCAGCAATCGTTTCGGAGCCGATCCATGACCGGATCGTCGAAGCGATGCGGGCTGCAAGCCGGGCCGCAGGTGCCGATTCCGGCACGTGATCGAAGGGATCGGTCCAGCTTTCGTCGGTTTCGACTGGCGCCGCGGCGATCATGTCCCAGATTTCGACCTCGCCCGGGGCCGATCGCCGGGCGCTTTCGTGGATGATCGCTGCGCGCTCCTCGCCCAGACCACGCTGGGCGTCCTGGCTCGCATAGACCAGATCGACGAGTTTCAGCACTTCCCGTGTGGAACGGAACGAGACGCGGAGCGGAATAGTCTCGAACTTTCGTCCCGAGGCCTCGGCCTTGCGCTTGGCGTGGCGCCGCTCCTCGGAAAAGCTCTCCGGCCGAGCGCCCTGGAAGGAGTAGATCGACTGTTTCTCGTCGCCCACGGAGAAGAGCGTGCGGATACCGCCGCGCGATCCTTCGCCGGCAAAGAATTCGCTCGCCAGCGACCGGATGACGTTCCACTGCAAGGGTGCGGTGTCCTGCGCCTCGTCGACGAGAATGTGGTCGATGCCCTGATCGAGCTTGTAATGGACCCATGCGCCAGCACCGGATCGCGACAGCAGTGCATCGGTGGCCGCGACCAGGTCGTCGAAGTCGAGAAAGCCCTGCCGACGCTTCAGTCGCTCGAAGGCCGCGATGTAGCGCCGCGCCAGATGAAGGGCCGTGAGATTGTCAGTGAGCGCGTCGAAGGCCGCCAGCTTCTCAAGCGCCGTGGCGACCTGCGCCTTGGCTTCCTCGATCCGGTCCTTGATGTCGGGGATGACGGCCTCCACCGTCTTCGCGCCAACATTCTTGAGCGCCTTGATCTCTCCCGCGGCACTCAGGAACGCATCCGAAACGATACTTGCCTTCTCCGCGGCCGAACCATGAACTGCCCTGAGCATATCCTGTGCAAAAGCTAGGGCTATCTTGGCAGGCTTGTCGCCGCCGGCGGCGCTTTCGATCTGCTTTAGCGTCTCAGGATCGAGCCCGGCGAGGGGCCAGAAGAGCGACAAGGCGTCTTCTCGCGTGGCCCCCGGTGAAATGCCAAGAAGACCGCGCAATTCGGCGTCGATCCCGGCGCCCTTGTCGGCGCGGGCGAGGAAACCGGAAATCGCGCGGCGGTTCGAATAGATATCGGCCAGAAGCGTTTCGAGACCGCCCTCGCCCGCCCGGTCGAGAATGGCATCGATGGCCGCAGGTACGCCGTCATCGGTCTCGTTGACACCGGCGGAGAACATGAGCCTGCGGGCTTCGGCCAGAAGATTGGCAGCCTCCTGGTCATCGAGCACCTGAAACCGGCCCGCGATGTTGGCTTCGAGCGGAAAGCGCTGCAGCACTGCTTCGCAGAAGGCGTGGATTGTCTGGATCTTTAGCCCGCCCGGTGTTTCCAGTGCCATGGCGAAAAGCTGCCTCGCGCGCGAAAGGGTGCCCGGGCCGGGACGATCCTCGCCGAGGTCCTCGATGGCCTTCGCCAGTTCCGCCTCCGGCATGCGGCTCCAGCCGGCAAGTATGCGGAACACGCGGTTCGACATCTCGGCGGCCGCAGCCTTGGTGTAGGTCAGGCACAGGATCGACGAGGGTCGCGCACCCGCCAGCAGCAGGCGGATCACGCGATTGGCGAGAACATGGGTCTTGCCGGAGCCGGCATTGGCAGCCACCCAGGCTGAAAGCCCCGGTGTCGCAGCCCGGCGCTGGCGCATTGTGGTCTCGCTGACCGGATCATGGGCGGTCTCGACGCGCAGGCGGTCGTCAGTCATCGCCGCCTCCATTCTCGCCCTCGGCCGCGGTCTGCCACTCGGCGACACGGGCGAGATGATCGTATTCGCCGGAGAATTCGCGGGCGGATTTCGGGATCACACGGGACATGTAACCCCGGCGACCGTCGCGCAGCGCCGACACCAGTCCCTCGAATTCACGCGCTGCGCGGGAGGCAAGCGCTTCGGCGCGGTAATCGGGGTCGCCCTCCTTGCGCGGCGCCTTGTCGACGCGATCCTCATATTTCTCGTTGCCAGTGAGGCGCAGATAGAGGAGTTCGGATACGGGCACCGGGTCGATATCCCGGAAACCGCCGAGGCCCAGCACATGGGCCTCGAGCGCCAGTTGCGGATCGAGCAGCGTGCGCGCCTGCTTCAACGAGGGCGAGGAGCCGGTCTTGTAATCGATCAGACTGGCGCTGCCGTCCGAGAGGATCTCGATGCGGTCGGCGAGACCGCGCAGTTCCGCACCCGAGGGCAGCGTCATCTTTGCGTAAGCCTCGACAAAGGTCTTTTCGCGGTTTCCGGCGCGGGCAGCTTCCCACTCCGCAATTGCCGGTGCAGCGCGGGACAGACGATTGCGCCAGACCAGCCGGAGTTCGATCGGCAGACCCTCCGCCTCCAGCACCTCGTCGGCAATGGCCATGAGGCGCTGTTCGGTCAGATCAGTCGCATTCGCGTCGCGCACGAAGCGTTCGAGAATGGCGTGATAGATCGTTCCGCGTTCGCGCGGACCGGGATCGGCGATGAAGTCATCAAGCGGATCGAGGCCGAGAATGCGTTTGGCATAGATCGAATAGGGATCGCGGCGCAGGCGCCCGACCTCGGAAAAGCTGTAGCTGAGCGGCTGAAGTTCGGCGGGCGGATGCGGCCCTGGACGGCCGGGAAATGTCCCTGTCCGCGTGAGTTCGGCGGCGCGCAGCCAAGTCAGGATCGCCGCCCCACGCTCACGCATGGCGCTGAACGCCTCCGACCCCGCCGTTGCGCCCAAGCGCTGCATCCAGCGCGAAGCGACCGTTGGCGCACGGCCGGCACGCAGCGAGCGCGACAGGATGACGTGCGGCATGGCGATCGCCATCTGCACGTCGTGAGCGGCCTGGCCGATGCGTCGCTCCGGCGGCTCGAGCCCGATCGCCGCCTTCATGGCGCGCGAGAGGAACGGATCTTCCTTGCCGGGCGCAGGCCAGCTTCCCTCGTTCAACCCTCCGAGCAGCACCGTGTCGACATGCTGCAGGCGCGCTTCGAGCGATCCCCAGACAAAGGCGCGCGGATGGCCACCGCCTTCGGGTTTGACCACCTGACCTGACAGCAGCGCTTCGAGTGCCGCAATCCACTCGAAGTCGGAAATCGCGAGGCCTGTTCGGCTGTCGCGGCAATCAGACAGCAGCGCGGCAAGCGACTTGCCAGCATCGCCGCCCCAAAGGTTGGCAAGTGAACCGTCCGCGTCCCTGGCGACCGCCTCGATCACCAAAGCAGTGGCGAAGGCGAGTTCGCCAACAGATGCAGTTTCCATGCCTTCGTGAAACAGTTCGAGCAGCGGCTCGAAGGCGGCGACAATCGTGCGGGCATGGGTCAGCGCCTGATCAATATCGTTATCGCTCAGGCGTTTAAGCCAGGCAGGCGCGTGGCGGTCGGTGTACCGGCGTTTCCTGCCCGCCAGGACCAGTTCCGGGAGATTTGAAAGGCGGGCCTCGCCCGGCTCGCCGCGCAGGCCGAGCGATTCCACCATCTCCCCGAGCCGCCGGGCTTCATTGGGTTCGCATCCGAAACGAGCCAACGGATGCTTGATCAGGGCTGCCAACGCGACGGGATCCGAAGGGCCGAAAGCAACGGAGACAGCCAGGCGCGCGAGCGACCCGGCAGCGGTATCGCCAAGGCCGCGGCCACCGGAATCATCGGCCTCGATACCGTAGCGCCTGAGTTCGATCACCACACGACGGGCAAGCGCCCGATCGGGCGTAACGAGCGCTGCGACGGGTTCGGCATTCTCGGCCGTCGGTTCGAGGGCAGCGCGCATGGCGGCAGCGAGTGCTTCGGCTTCCTCGCGCTCATTGGCGGCTTCGATGAGCGTGACACCGGCAAGCGCTTTCGCGGTCTCGTCTGCTGCTGGCAGGAGCGTGGCGTCGGACCATACGGTGGTTGCAGCTGCTGGAAGCAGGGCTGTCGATACGAGTTGGTTGCGTACCCGGATCGTCGCTGGCGCCTGCCCCAGTTCAGGAATGTCGGCTACGGAGGAAGGTGGGAGACCAAGCGCACCCAGAAGCCGGAAGAGACCATATTGCGGGTGCGAGCGGATGGTCACCGCGTCCAGCCGAGAAGAAGGGTTCTGGAAGCCGCCGACTGTTGGCTCGGCGAAATCGGCGATCATGCCCCAGTGGGCCGGTGCCATCTGCTTGTCGAGGCCGGGGAGGACGACAGCCCCCTGTGTGTGGCCCGCGATGGCTGCAATCAGACGGGCTGTCGAAGGGCGCGTACCCGTCGAACCCGCGACGATGACCGGCCCGTCGAAGCGGCCTTCCGCGATGCGACGGGTCTCGGCATCGATGAGGGCGTTGTGATGAGCAGCAGGGCTCGACTGTCCGCGTTCTCCCAGTAGCGCCGGCCAGAATTCACGCGCCACCTTGAGAAACTCCGCGGTGATCCGCCACCATTCCTGCAGGTCTGCCTCGATCGCCTCATCGAGCTTGCCGAAATCCGCTTCCTCGGATTCCACCGCCTGCACGAGATCGAAAAGCGCGCGCGCCAGCCAGACCGCATCCGCCGGGTTGGCCGGCGCCATCATCGGCGCACCGTCCAGATGGGCCGCAATTGCCTCGGGGAGCTTCGATTTCCAGGCCAGCACCAACTCGGCGAGCGAAAGGATGGCATCCACCGTACCGACGGGGGGGTCGAGCTCGAGCGCTATCGGCGTGTCTTCCTCGAAATAGCCGGTGTCATCGTCGGTTTCGCCAAGCGCCCGGATGACAGGGAGGATGGCGCTGCCTGTGCCGAGCCGGTCGGCGATCTCGGAGCGCAGCACGCGGGCGGCGCGGCGGGTGGGTAGATAAATGGTGACGGCGGACAGGGCCATCGGATCGGTAGCCGGATTCGGCAAGCCGAAGCCGAACGTGTCATCGACCAGTGCTTCGGCCAGGATGCGGAGAAAGCCCGCGCCGGGCGGAATGGAGTAGATTCGCCTGTCGCCGGTCTCCGTCACGACGCCATCTTCGAGCGGTAGGCGCGCATGGCGTCCTCCGCCTCCCCGATGGCTTCCGGAGTGCCAACGGTGAGCCACAGGCCCTCCATCGGCATGCCATGGAGCCTGCCACGTTCGATCGCTTCGTTGAAACAGGCATTGAGCGAGAATTTCGCCGGTCGGTCGGTACCGAAGATCGCCGGATCGATGATGAGCGCGCCTGCATAGATCAGCGGATCTCCCTCGCCGGTGTAGCGAGTGAGCCGGCCTTCCGCATCGACGGTGAAATCGCCCTTGCCGTCGAAACCCGTCGCCTGATCGGGCCGCGAGGTCATCAGCGCGATATCCATCTTGCCGGAATCCCAGAATTCAATTAGCCGGCTTATGTTTTCGTCGGTGGCTTCCGGGTCTTCCAGCCAGAACGTATCGGCATTGATGACGACGAAGGGCTCGGATCCAAGATTGGCGAGCGCGTTGACGATGCCGCCGCCGGAATCGAGAAGTTCGGCCCGCTCATCGGCAATCGTGACTGTGTAGCCGGAGTCCGACAGCCACGCTTCCAGCTTGTCGGCGAAGTAATGGACGTTGACGACGATGTTTTCGAGACCGGCGCTTCCAAGCGCTTCCAGCCCGTAGGCGATCAGCGGCTTGCCATCGACTTCGACGAGTGGCTTGGGGATGCGCTCGGTGATCGGACGCATGCGTGTGCCAAGGCCCGCGGCCAGCACCATGGCGGAGCGGATGGTCATCGGCGTCTCGAACTCCCGTATCACGAATCGGCGGTTGCGATTCCAGCGCTTGCGAACCACGAACGCAAGGGCTCGAGCGCCGGATGTTCCAGCGAGCGGGCCATATAGGCTTCCATGCGCGGAAGATGCTTCAGGTAGGCAGGCTTGCCGTCACGCCTGTCGAGCCGGACGAAGATACCGAGAATCTTGGCGGCGCGCTGGGCGGCCATGATCGCGTAGTAGCGGCGGAAGGCCTCGGGATCGAAGGCGGGATCGACCGTCAGCCGCCGTTCCTCGTAGCGGGCGAGCAGCATCTGGGCCAGCGGCTCCGGCACGGTGACCCGTGCGTCCTGGACCAGAGAGGCGACGTCATAGGCTGCGGGGCCGATCAGCGCATCCTGGAAATCGATGAGACCGATACGGTCGATCCCGGTTTCTTCCGGCCGCCAGATGATGTTGGGCGAATGAAAATCACGCAGCACCAGCGCCTTCTGTGCGTCTTCCAGTTCATCGAAGAGTCCGTGCCAGCGGGCGAGATAATCCTCGCGGACCGACTTTTCGACCTCACTATCTGTCTTGTAAGGCAGGTACCAGTCGGTCAGGAGCTCGACCTCGATGCCCAGCGCGCGGCGGTCGTAGGACGGAACCTGATAAGTCTCCTCATCGGGCAGCGCGATCGGCCCCGGTACGCCCTTGGCATGGAGGGCGGCGAGGAAATCGATGGCCTCGAGATAGCGCTCCGGCACCGGCTTGCCGTGTTCATCGAGCGGGGTCTCGCTTCCGAGATTCTCCACCAGCAGGAAGCCGTGCTCCATGTCGGCGGCCGGAATGCGCGGAGCCGCAAATCCCCATTCGCGCAGCAAGCGGTCGATAGCCACGAAGGGTTTTACGTCCTCGGCCAGATGGGCGATTTGTGAATAGGGCAGGCCGTCGCGCACCGGCGGGCCGTCAGGGCGACGGGGCGCGTTCATCAGGATCAGGCTGCCGTCACCGACTCGCTCATAGGATCGGGCCGAGGCGTCACCGAGCAGGAATTGGCGTTGCGTACCCTCATGGCCGCTGGCGTCGAGAAAAGCGCGGGTGATGCGGGAGCGGATAAAGCGCTCGATAAAGGGGCCGGCTCCGGAGATCTCGATATCCCGGCCCTCGCCGCTTCCGCTCAGCGATAGCGAAATCGTATCCCCCGGCAGGGTGCCCGCGGCACGCTCGGGCCATTCGACAAGGGCCGCGCCGGTTTCGAGGATCTCGTCGAGGCCGAGCTCATCCAGTTCGTCGGGTGATCCCAGCCGATAAAGATCGAAGTGGCTGACCGGCACCCGGAGATCGTAACTCTGGACCAGTGTAAATGTGGGGCTGGGTACTTCCAGTCGCCCGTCACCGGCGATTGCGCGAATGATGCCGCGTGCCAGCGTCGATTTGCCGGCGCCGAGGTCGCCCGAAAGCGTCAAACAGTCGCCGGGTGCCAGCGCCAGGGCAATATCCTCGGCAAGGAGGAGCGTGGCGGCTTCGTCTTGCAGATGAATGGTGGTGGAATATTCAGACATGCGCGCCCCGCTGCCTATTCGGCCGCGTCACGGCTTACCTGCGGATCGAGGGGGAAGCGACAGGTCACGGTCGCGCCACCCTCCTGCCGGTTCTCGATACCGACCGTGCCGTGATGCAGACCGACGAAGCTTTCGACGATCGACAGACCGAGGCCCGCGCCACGCTTGCGACCAGACTGCGAACCGGTGGCAAAGCGCGAGAAGAGGGTTTCGCGCATGTCCTCGGGCACGCCGGGGCCGTTATCCGACACACGGAAGACGACATCGCCGTCATCCCGGGTGCATTCGAGCTCGATAACCGAGCCTTCGGGCGCGAAATTCGCCGCATTCATCATCAGCTTGAAGAGAATCTGCTTGAGCCGCTGATGGTCGCCGACCATGGATTCGGGCGCCTGCTCGTCGCGAATGACGATCTGGAGGCTACTTTCCTTGAGCCGGCTGTTGATCTGTTCGCGGGCTTCCTCGAGAAGTTCGGGGATTTCCACATGGTCGAGGTCGAGCTTCATGATGCCGGCATCGACCGTGGCAAGATCGAGGATGTCGTTGACGATGGTCAGGAGCACGGACGACGACGCCGAGATGTGCTCGACATATTCCCGCTGACGGTCGTTGAGTTCGCCGATCGTGGGCGTGGCGAGCAGATCGGCGAAGCCGATGATGTTGGTCAGCGGCGAGCGCAGTTCGTAGGAAACGTGCTGGACGAAATCGTTCTTCAGCGCGTCGGCCTTGCGTAGCGCCTCGTTCTTCTCGGTCAGCATCCGCTCGGCACCGACGGAATCGGTCACGTTGACGAAGGCGATCATGGTCTGCGCATTGGGCAACGGCACGACCGCATAATCGAGGATCAGACCGGTATTGAGCTCCAGCCGCCCTTCGCGCGTGCTGCGGTCCTCGTCGAAGCCGGTGATCGCGGAAGTAAGAAGCGGCCAGCCATCTGGCTTGTCGTGCGAGGCCTGGCACAGATTGGCGATCTCGCGGATATGGGTGCCGGGCTTGGTTTCAGCCTCGGTCAGTCCCCAGAGCGAGCGGAAGGCGGTGTTGGACAGCTTGATCTTGCCGTCGGGGCCGAAAACGCTCACGCCCTCGGTCAGATGGTCGATTGTTTCGCCCTGCACCCGGACCAACGTGTTGTACCGCGCCTCGAGATCGACCTGTTCGGTCAGGTTCTCGAAAATCCAGGTGGCCCCGCCCAGCGGATGGGCGTTGGCGATGACGTTGAGCGTCTGGCCGTCCGGCAGGTGCCAGAGCTGCGGCTCGGTATCAACGGAGCGATAGACCGAGAGGACCTGTTCCTTCCAGTCGCGCCAGGAATGGGGCTCGGGCAGCTTGCCGAGACTGCGGAGCTTTTCGAGCAATTCGCCATTGTCCGGGCGGCGTTCGAGATAAGCCGTATCGATATCCCAGAGCTTGAGAAAAGCCTGGTTGAAGAACTGAAGACGCTGCTCGCGGTCGAAGATCGCCACCGGAGTGGCAAGCTGGTCGAGCATGTCCGAGTGACTGCTGAGCGTGCGCTTGAGTTCCTCGCGCACATCCTCGATCTCGGAAACGTCAAGCGCCAGTCCCGCCTGCCCGGCGGCTGTCTTGACGTCGGCAACCTCGAGAAAGCGGCGATGGCCGCGGACAACGGTCGAGACCTTTTCCAGGAACGGCCGTTCCGGGGTGACCGACATGCGAATGCGCTCGCGGGTGGCGGATCCCAGAAGTTCGAGCTTGCGGTCGATGGCATCCTGGCGGCTTTCGCCTTCTACGGATTCGGCATAGGCCTCGTTGACCCAGCGCAGCTGGCCATCGGCATCACGCAGCCAGACCGGCATGTCGATGACATCAAGCATGTTCTGGAGAAGATCGACGGAGACCAGCAGCCGATCGCGCTCGTTGCGCAGTTCCGCCAGTTCCGCTCGCAGGTTGGACAGCGCCACAAGACGGACGAAGGCGCGGCCGCCAGCGACACGGCCTTGGGCTTCCAGGACCTGGCCGGTATTGGTTTCCAGCGTGAGATCAAAGCTCTGGGCATTGGAACGCAGCTTTTCGGCGGCACTTTCGAGCGCCCGCGCCGATGCAGGACTCAACCACCCGGCATAGGCGAGGAAACCGTCGACATCGTCGGGTGCCCCTATTTCCGGCGGCAGCGAGCCGAGGATTTCGGCAGGCACGCCCACGCCTTCCCAGATGATGATGCGGCGGTTGCGATCGATGATGAGAGACTGGTAGCGGGCAGCGCGGGCATTCGCATCGGCAAGCGAGGCGCGCAGCTCCCGGTTTTCGGCGTCGGTGCGGCCACGCTCCCTGATCAACCAGATCGCCGAGATCATGGCGGCGGAAACTGCGCCGATCACCATCGCGAAATTGACGACGTCGAGCGTAGAGAGGGAGAGTTCGGCGACTTCCTCGGCGGCAAATGCGGATGCGGGAACAATCACGGGCAATGCGATGCCGGCCGCCAGCCAGCGGCGCAACCGTTTCAGCCGCACCGAATCCCCGGCGCGGCCGGGCGCCTGGTCATCTGTCCCGCCCGACTGCAATTTCGCCGTCATCGATTTTGGTCCCCTGCCGGGCGATGCGCGCGTCGGCCCGGTCATGTTCATGAGGGCCGCGTCCAATCCCGCGCGAATCATCGCCCTAAAAACATACCGGTTTGTCGAATCACGGTGAAGACCAAGTGTGCCAAAAAGAAATGCGCGCCCTTTTGTCAAGAGCGCGCACACAAGATGTAGTAGGTTATGAACTATTGGTTAATAGCGGTAGTGTTCCGGTTTGTAGGGGCCTTCCGGCTTCACGCCGATATAGGCGGCCTGCTCTTCGGAAAGCTCGGTCAGCTTGACGCCGAGCTTGTCGAGGTGGAGCCGGGCGACGTGCTCGTCGAGGTGCTTGGGCAGCACGAAGACCTTGTTGTCGTACTCGCCGTGCTTGGTGAAAAGCTCGATCTGGCCGAGCACCTGGTTGGTGAACGACGCACTCATGACGAAGGACGGGTGGCCGGTGGCGTTGCCGAGGTTCAGGAGGCGGCCTTCCGAGAGAAGGATCAGGCGCTTGCCGTCCGGGAATTCGATCATGTCGACCTGCGGCTTGATGTTGTCCCACTTGTAGTTGCGCAGCGAGGTCACCTGGATCTCGTTGTCGAAGTGGCCGATATTGCCGACGATCGCCATGTCCTTCATCGCCCGCATATGCTCGAGACGGATGATGTCCTTGTTGCCGGTCGTGGTGATGAAGATGTCGGCGGTTTCCACCACGTCTTCGAGCAGCACCACCTCAAAGCCGTCCATGGCCGCCTGCAGCGCACAGATCGGGTCGGCTTCGGTGACCTTGACGCGGGCGCCGGCGCCGGAAAGTGAAGCGGCAGAGCCCTTGCCGACGTCGCCGTAACCGCAGACGACAGCGACCTTGCCTGCCATCATCACGTCGGTCGCGCGGCGGATACCGTCGACGAGCGATTCCTTGCAGCCATACTTGTTGTCGAACTTCGACTTGGTGACGGAGTCGTTGACGTTGATGGCCGGGAAGGGCAGCAGGCCCTTTTGCTGAAGCTGGTAGAGGCGGTTCACACCGGTAGTGGTTTCCTCGGTCACGCCGCGAATGGCTTCGCGCTGCTTGGTGAACCAGCCGGGGGATGCTTCCAGGCGCTTCTTGATCTGGGCGAAGAGGACTTCCTCTTCTTCCGAACCGGGGTTGGAGAGCACGTCCTCGCCAGCTTCGGCGCGGGCGCCAAGCAGGATGTACATGGTGGCGTCGCCGCCATCATCGAGGATCATGTTGGAGACGCCGCCATCGGCCCACTGGAAGATCTGGTCGGTATAGGTCCAGTACTCCTCGAGCGATTCACCCTTGACCGCGTAAACCGGGATACCGGCCTTGGCGATGGCTGCGGCGGCATGGTCCTGGGTCGAGAAAATGTTGCACGAGGCCCAACGGACTTCGGCACCAAGGGCAACCAGCGTCTCGATGAGAACTGCCGTCTGGATGGTCATGTGCAGCGAGCCGGAGATGCGGGCACCCTTGAGCGGCTGGCTCTCGCCGAACTCCGCGCGGCTGGCCATCAGGCCCGGCATTTCGGTTTCGGCGATGACGATTTCCTTGCGGCCGTAATCGGCGAGACCGATATCGGCAACCTTGTAGTCTTGGGATTGAGCCATGGAAGTCTCCGGCAATATTTTCACGCCCGGCCAGCGGATCCGGCGGGTAACTTTGGGCGCTCAAATAACAGGAATTGCCGCGACTGGCAACTATGACATAAAGATGTCTTTATGTCTTGATGAGGCGTCCGTTAAAACGAGCGCCCCGATTTATTCCTCTTCGCCGAAGCGATCGGCAATCAGCTTCTCCAGCGCATCGAGCACTTCCTCGGCCTGCGGGCCGGAAGCCTCGACGAAAATGCTGCATCCGGGCGAGGCCGCGAGCAGCATCAAACCCATGATCGACGTCCCGCCGACGGTGGTGCCATCGCGCGAAACCTTCACATCGGCATTATAGCCCTCGGCCACCTGGACGAATTTCGCCGAGGCGCGGGCATGCAGGCCGCGCTTGTTGCGAATGGAAATTTCTCGCGAGGTGCCTTCCGCGGCCATTATTTGCTCGTCAGCAGCCGGCTGGCCACATTGATGTATTTGCGGCCGGCTTCCTGCGCTTCCTGCAGCGCACGCTGCATGTCGTCGCCCGTGCGAATGCCGGCAAGCTTGATGAGCATGGGAAGATTGACGCCGGCGATGACTTCGACGCGGCCGTCTTCCATCACGGAGATGGAGAGGTTGGACGGCGTGCCGCCGAACATGTCGGTCAGGATAATGACACCGTGACCGTCCTCGGCGCGGGAGACAGCCTCGACGATATCCAGGCGGCGTTGATCCATATCGTCTTCGGGTCCGATGCAGACCGTCTCGAAAGACGACTGCGGTCCAACCACATGTTCCAACGCATGCCGGAACTCTTCAGCGAGCTTGCCGTGGGTGACAAGCACCAGACCGATCATTGTGCCTCCACATATGTCCTACCGGTGCGGGCGCGGATCAAATTTCATTACCGTCCGCGAGGCCGGTTTAACAGGCTCGCCATCTTGGCCAGACAGCGACGATATTCAAGACCAAATGTCATCAAACCGTCTTTTTTCGCACTGCGGCAATTTGCGCCGACTCAGGCTCCGGCCACAAGAGCTGCCAGTATGACCTCCAAGGGGTCGAGGGGAGAACGGTAGTCGAGGCGCAGAAGTTTCAACCGGGACGTGCCGACACTGCAAAATTCATCGTCCGGAGGCAGGCGTCCGGCGCCTTCCGGGATGGCCGCCATGACAACCGCGTCCAGGACCGCGCTTTGCCGCCAGGCAAACGAAAAGATGCCGGTTCCGCGGATTTCGGCCCTGCCGGCTATCGGCTCCGGGCAACGGGCGATCACCCGGCTGCCGGAAACCTCAAGTGTCACCCCGTCATCGGCGACGAGGGCCGCATGGGTTCCACTGGTTCGCGCTGACGCCATGCAGCGCAACGCCGTGGTGGTTTTGCCCGAACCGGAGGGGCCAATAAAGAGAAGTCCGCGCTCGCCAATTATCACCGCCGTGGCATGGACCGGCGTTCCCTCGGCGAGCGTGAGGGCCGGATCAGTCATCAGATATCGGCCGCCGGCAGGTCGACGACAAATCGCGCACCGGCCCATTTGCGCTCATCTGGCTCCCGGGTAGCGGCCTTCGCGCCCTTCTTGCCCTTGGCGGGCTTCGGTTCAAGCGGAATGTTTTCGGCATAGAGCCGGCCGCCATGGGCCTCGATGATCTGGCGGCTGATCGACAGGCCGAGGCCGGAATTCTGGCCAAAGTCCTCTCCATCTGGCCGGTCGGTATAAAAGCGCTCGAAAACACGCTCGATATTCTCGGCGCGGATGCCGGGCCCGTTATCGGCCACGCTGACACGAATATTGTTGCGTCGGCGGGAGAGATGGACGGAGATCTCTCCGGCATCCTGGGGCACGAATGACCGGGCATTCTCGATCAGGTTGGTGATCACCTGACCGAGCCTGAGGTCGTGGCCGTAGACGCGGAAATCGGTCTTGTCGTCGGCCTTGCCGTCAACATGGAAGGTAATATCGACCGTACGTTCCTTGCGGCCGACCTGTTTCGCGATACCGACGAGATCGCCGAGCAGCTTGCGCATGTCGACGATGGCGCTGTCCTGACGGGCGAGTTCCGCATCAAGGCGCGAGGCATCCGATATATCGCTGATCAGCCGATCCATGCGGCGCACATCGTGCTGGATGACGTCGAGGAGACGTTTCTGCGATTCGGGTGTGCGGGCGACAGGCAGGGTTTCGACCGCGCTGCGCAAGGAAGTCAGAGGGTTCTTCAGCTCATGACTGACATCGGCGGCAAAACTCTCGATCGCATCGATGCGGTCATACAAGGCATTGGTCATGTCGCGCAGCGCCACGGAAAGGTTGCCGATCTCATCCTGACGTGCGGAGAAATTGGGGATCTCCTCACGCTCGCGGGCGCCGCGGCGGACACGGACGGCAGCGGCCGACAGACGGCGCAGCGGTGTCGCGATCGTGCTTGCGAGCAAGAGCGAAAGGATAACGTTGACCAGCGCCGCCACCCCGAAGACACGGAAGATCGCCATCCGCTCGGCATGAACGATCTTGTCGATGTCGCCGGCCTGGGTCGAGAGAAGCAACACGCCGAGAACAGCGCGGAAACGCTGGATCGGCACCGCGACGGAGACGATCAGCTCGCCCTTCTCGTTGACGCGCACGATTGCGCCGCGGCTTCCCGTCAGCGCATTCATGACTTCCGGATAGATGGTCCCGTCCGCGCCCGGCGGCTCGCGGTAAAGCGGCAGGTCGCGCCGCTGGAACAGCCGGTTGAACCAGGCCCAGATACGGTCGTCGAAGCTGAACGTGTCGGGCTCGGTCGATGGCAGGTCAAAGCGCAGCACCTGACCGGATGTATAAAGATAGCGCGAATCCAGCAGCAGGCTCGCATCCTCGTCGAAGATGCGCGCGCGGGTGCGGGTCGGCGAGATCAGGCGCCTGAGCACCGGTGCGACGCGTTCGGGGTTGATCGGAAAATCGAGACTGTCGCTGCTCGAGGGCTTGATGGTCTGCCCGGCCTGCAATTCGAGCAGCTTTTCCGGATCAATCGTGATCGAATTGGTATCGACGGAGGCGGAGGCCGCGATCGCACCGGCAATGATCTCGCCCTGGGTCAGCAGGCTTTCGACGCGGGCATCGATGAGGCCTTCGCGAAACTGGTTGAGGTAGAGAATACCCGTCACCAGCACGAAGAGCGCAAGCAGGTTGAGCGAGAGGATGCGGCGCGTCAGGCTTGAAAACAGCACGTGGCCGAAGAGGCGGCGCACCATCGTCACCAGCCGGGTGAACCCGGCGGGACGTCGGCCCGCACGGGCCTTGCCGCCGGAGACGCTCTCCATGTCCTCTGTTTCAATCGCCATCGTTTCCGATCCGGGGCGTCACCAGCCCGCTCCCGCGCCTTGCCTCAGGCGCTTTCGCGGAAGCGGTAACCGACCCCGTAGAGCGTTTCGATCATATCGAAGTCGGTGTCGACCACCTTGAACTTCTTGCGAAGCCGCTTGATGTGGCTGTCGATGGTGCGGTCGTCGACATAGACCTGCTCGTCATAGGCCGCATCCATGAGTGCGTCGCGGCTTTTGACCACGCCGGGACGCTGTGCCAACGACTGCAGGATCAGGAACTCGGTGACGGTGAGCGTAACCGGCTGATCTTTCCAGGTGCAGGTGTGACGTTCCTGGTCCATGACCAGATGGCCGCGCTCAAGCGTCTTGGACGGGGCGGCACTGGTGCGGCCCTGGGCGGCATTCTCGCGGCTGGCCGCACGACGCAGCACAGCCTTGACGCGCTCGACCAGCAGGCGCTGTGAGAACGGCTTGGTGATGAAGTCGTCGGCACCCATCTTGAGCCCGAAGAGTTCATCGATCTCTTCATCCTTCGAGGTGAGGAAGATCACCGGCAGGTCAGACTTCTGGCGCAGACGGCGGAGAAGCTCCATTCCGTCCATGCGCGGCATCTTGATATCGAAGATCGCCAGCTGTGGCGGGCGAGCCGCCAGGCCGTCGAGCGCCGATGCCCCGTCGGTGTATGTTTCCACGCGATATCCTTCCGCTTCGAGAGCGATCGACACCGAGGTCAGGATATTGCGGTCGTCATCGACGAGCGCGATGGTCTGCATCTGTTCAAACTCCGTCATATTCAGGCTTACCTCTTGGACGCGCCCCACACGCCCGCGAACCGGCACGATCATGCCGCTTCGCAAAGCCGCCACATGCGTCCATGAGGATAAACTGGGAACAAAATGTGGCACAGTTTTACGTAAGTGTCATTCGACGATCAACCAGACGTCCATTCCCACGATTGCGTCCATTAGAAAAAGAATCGTCAATTAAAACGATTTAACGGGAACTGAAATTTTTTAAATCGATTAATATATTGATTTCATTGATTTTTCGACGAAAGGTGTGTTGTCGCGGCGGGGTCTTCGCACTATGGTCCGCCCGAATTTTAGTTTTGAGCTGCTTCCCAAGACAGCTTCAGCACGAGGAAAGAAAATGCTCGAAGAGTTTGGAACCCGCAATCCCGCGGAGGGAATAGACCGTGCCGGAATTACCGAGGCTGCGGTCGTGCGATATAATTTGCGAGAAGCCGAACTTGTCGAACTGGCCGTTTCCCGCGGCGAGGCCCGGCTGACGGCCTTCGGCGCCCTGCGCGCGCTGACCGGCCAGCACACCGGCCGTTCCCCCAAGGACAAATTCGTTGTCCGCGACGACACCACCCGCGACGCAATCTGGTGGGACAACAACAAGCCGATGGACCCGGAAGCCTTCGACCGGCTGCACCAGGACATGGTGGCACACGCCGCGGGCAAGGATCTCTTCGTGCAGGATCTGGTGGGCGGCGCGGACGCCGAGAATTCCATCCGCTCGCGGATCGTCACCGAATATGCCTGGCATTCCCTGTTCATCCGCAACCTGCTGATCCGCCCGAAGCGTTCGGAACTCGAAAGCTACGTGCCGCAGCTGACCATCATCGATCTGCCGAGCTTCACCGCCGATCCCGAGCGCCACGGTTGCCGTTCGGGCACGGTTATCGCCTGCAACTTCGACAAGGGCATCGTGCTGATCGGCGGAACATCCTATGCCGGCGAGATGAAGAAGTCGGTCTTTACCGTGCTCAACTACCTGCTGCCCGAGCGCGGCGTGATGCCGATGCACTGCTCGGCCAATGTCAGCCATGACGGCGACGCCGCGGTCTTCTTCGGTCTGTCTGGCACCGGCAAGACCACGCTCTCCGCCGACCCTTCACGCATCCTCATCGGCGACGACGAGCATGGCTGGGGCCCGGACGGCATCTTCAACTTCGAAGGTGGCTGCTACGCCAAGACCATTCGCCTGTCGCGGGAAGCCGAGCCGGAAATCTACGGCACCACCGAGCGGTTCGGCACGGTTCTGGAGAATGTCGTGCTCGACGAGAACCTGGTTCCGAACTTTGACGACGGGTCTCTGACCGAAAACACCCGCTGCGCCTACCCGCTGCATTACATCCCCAATGCCAGCGAGACCGGCCGCGCCGGACATCCGAAGAACATCATCATGCTGACGGCGGACGCTTTCGGCATCCTGCCGCCGATCGCCAAGATGACGGCCGAGCAGGCGATGTACCACTTCCTGTCCGGCTACACTGCCAAGGTCGCGGGCACCGAAAAGGGCGTCACCGAACCGGAAGCCACCTTCTCGACCTGCTTCGG
>CEQK01044582.1_pt1 | contig 58220 bp, 59 predicted proteins | sample 531051 | NCBI WGS metagenome assembly CEQK01 (sample SAMEA2621229, study PRJEB7988) | marine metagenome | biome: marine biome (ENVO:00000447); feature: deep chlorophyll maximum layer (ENVO:xxxxxxxx); material: "saline water (ENVO:00002010), including plankton (ENVO:xxxxxxxx)" | depth 150 m
GCAGATAACTGGAGCAGCAGCAAACCACTACTTCTATCGCTTCACCAAGGGTAGGGAGTATGAGGTGAGACTGATGTCAAGAAGGTATCGGGAACCATTCACACGAATGAAGTCTCACTATAATCCGCAGGAGAGGGAGCTGACTATGATGGAGCACGAAATGGTGCTACATGGTAAGGATGCTATCTACTGCATATATGATGATGACGATGTTCGGTTGCACTTCATAGCTCACCCAGACGGAGAACGAGAGGTTCAAGAGGGTAAGCTGTGGGATGTGTTTGATAAGCCTAGCATACCTACGATCAAGGAAACTAAGTCAGTAGAGTATGACTCTGCAATGGCCCAGCTTGATGTGATTGAACTCTTGCAGGGGTTTGATTACTTCGATGGCCAGAAAGACTACATTGCTCGCATGAGCTGTAGGGACTCTGGCTTGATTGCGGCTGAGACGGGTTGCGGTAAGTCGCTTATCGCAATAAGTCTAATAATGACCAAGAACGCAGATGTTGTGTGGATCATTGCACCCAAGGGCACTGTCGAACAGGGTAGTGACTTCCACATAGCACAGTGGGAGGCAGAGCTAAAGAAGTTCGGCTGTCAGGCTCCAGTTCGTCTTATGACAAAGCGCAAGAAGATGGAGAAGCTAATGGCTGAGAATGATGGTAAGCTACCGAGAGGTGTTTACTTGACTTGGCCTCAAGCACTATTCACTAGTGGTGATGCATTCGAGGCTATACCTGCCTCTTGGTCAGAGGCGGAGCGTGAAGATAAAACTCGTAAGAGGTTCGGCTATCCTAGTAAGGAGGACGAAGAAGACGAGGACATCGGAACTGTGCCAGAAAGACTGTCTATGGGGCTAGGTGCTAGCTTCAATGGCATTCGCTGTATCGGTAATCCATCTCTAGCTACTCGCATTGGAGATGCTATGGACATGGTGATACTCGACGAGGCGCACCTAATCTGTAACCTTGAGTCACAGACGACTAAGGCTATGATTAGGCTGGAGCCTCCGTATAGGTACGCTCTTACGGCAACGCCTATACCCAATATGGTGTACAACCTGTTCAGCCTGATGGGCTGGCTATGTGTCTACAAGTGGCATCACGGTGGGCTGTCAAACAAGAACTGGCCATACACAAAGGACGAACTGAGTACCTTCAAGGAGCACTTCTGCTCCTACGAGGAGGATCTCACCGACAAGATGATAAAGGCACAGAGGGGAGTAAAGAACCCTCAGTCAACAAAGGTGTCGCCTATCATTAGTCAGGCAGGAAGACTACTCAAGTTACTAAAGCCAAGCATGGCATACATAGCCAAGAAGGACTGTAACTCTGAGATAGTGCCGTGTAATGTTACCACCACAACAGTACCTATGGGCAGAATGCAGTTTGATGCTTATGCTCACTTGGTGCAGGTACAAAACATACCATTCACAGACCCAAAGAATATTAAGGCTGTTCAGTCTACTTGGTTGCGTGGTCTGTGTGCCGCTCCTGTGGAAACTGTCGTGGAGTATCACAAGAGAGCGAAGCAAGAGGAATCCGATCCAGATATAGTAAAAATCAATAGCAACTTCAATCCTAAGACGATTGCTATACTGGAAAAGATATACGAGTGTCTAGCCAATGGAGAGCAGGTAGTTCATGTATCTGCTCGCATCCATCAAAGCTCTGAGATAGAGCGGAGATTGGATGAAGCTGGCATAAAAGTATCACGTATTGACAGCACAAGAAGCAAGCATGCTGTGGAGGCTGCTATGTTTAAGGCTGGAGAGACTCGTGTTATGTTGATGGGCATTAACTGTGCCCAATCCTACTCGTTTGAGCAATGTAACAATCTTATTATCGGCTCTCTAGAGTGGAGCTATGGTAAGTTTAACCAAGCTCAAGGTCGAGTATGGAGGCTCATATCCCCTCGTCCTGTTAATATCTTTGTGATACTTCACAAGGATACTATAGAGGAGCTTCTGTTTGAGAAGCTGGGGCTAAAGGAAGACTCCGCTACGATATGTCTGCGAGGTATGCATGTGCCTCGCAATGTGAACTCGGTTCATCCTGACGAAATAATGTCCACTCATGTTCTTAACTTCAACAAGGAGTCAAGGAATATATGCGAGCAGAAATGCGAGGAGGACTGGCCTATACTTCGTCATAGGATTACGGAATTGGAGGCATCTAAATGACACCTACAATACCGCAGATGTTAATATGCTGGAAGAAGTGGCGATACATAAGCGGCTCTTCCGAGAATACCATATACTCCCAAGGCAAGTACGTGGAGAAGTTCATCAAGGAGCGCAAGCTTAAGTCGATAACGGCTGTAACGCCAGAGATTATCAATGCTTGGGTTAATGCGGATGACGGCAAGTCCGTTTCTACGAAGAACTTCACCCTTGCAGCAATCAAGGCGTTCTTTGCTTACGCAAAGGGTAAGGGTTACTGTAGTACAAATCCAGCCGATATAGTTAAGGTGAACAAGCGCATACTAAACCACAGTCAGCGCGAGGGTCGCAATGTGAGGCCCTTCACTGAAACGGAGGTACAGTATGTCATAGATCACGCGCCTTACTTCTATAGACAGGCGACCGCTATAAGCTGGTATACTGGCTTAAGGTTGAGCGATATATGCTGTTTGGAGTGGAACTCCATATCCGATACGCATATGGTCGTGTGGACACAGAAGAGGGATAAGCGTGTGTCTCTCCCACTGGGCCATATAGCAACTGGACTTGGCAAGCTATGTCAGTATCTAGAGGAGATAGAGAAGGAGGACGATGTGTTCTGCTTCCCTAGGCAAAGGGCTACCGTTGAGTACCCAAAAGCTAGAGCTAGACTGTCATCCAAATTCAGCAAGCTACTCAAGGAGTACGGCATAGAAGGCCGCTCATTCCATAGCCTACGTCACAGCTTTGTGACTAGGCTGGCTGGCATGGGCTTATCAATCACAGACATAGGCCGATATGTAGGCCACTCAGACACATCGACCACAGAAGGTTACAATCATGTACATAGTTAATCACTCAGAAGACGAAGAACCACAAATACAAGTATCGAAGGAGGTATTGGATAAGTGGTCAAAGCTCCAAATCCTGTACCACCAGCTAAATCCTCACATAGATATGAAGCCAGTAGTTACATATAAGCACCATAAAGATGGGGACTTAATTGCAGAACTAAAGGGCACTAACCTATCAATGATAGTAAGCAGTAAGGACTGGTCATGGACCGAGTAAAGGAAATATCGAAAGGAAAGTATTCCGATGGTGAATTCCTCTACGAAATCAGGAGCCTTGACATCGAGGACCTAAGGGAGTTGCTGAGCGAGATCAAGTACATACATGATGGTGCTCAGGATAAGCTAAATGGAGCAATGAAGAAGTTCAGGGAGACAGGCATAGCCGCAGACCCTGAATGGTTCAGCAAGTGCAAGATGGTAACAAACATACGTAAAAAACATATACTAATGATAGAGAGGCAAATATCACTACGATGATAATACATAACCTACCACAACTAATAAGTGGAGACTTCCACTCTATGGCTCACTTCGGTAGAGCTATATACAAATACACGGATTGCGGCCCTTGGGTCGCCTTCCGTTTCCAAAACGGAAAGGAGTTATGCTACGAAGACCCACTAGCTAGGGCGCCTCATACTTGTAGATGGCCTTGGGTACAATGGGTCAAGCAAGTATGGAATGGCGTTCGCCCATCAAAGTGTATTGGGCTTCTTGTTGGCTCAATCATTGAAGGTCACGACTACGAAGTTGGCCCAATGCTCATATCGTTTCCATTCGAAGAGGAGGAAATGTATAAGATCATTGAAAGGGTTGACAAGGGGGTTGATGACTACCTAAAGGAAAACGACGACCTGTATAATAAACTGCAGGACGAAGAGAACTGCATGAAGATACTCAGGTTCGTGTTTGAAGACTAAGTTATGTACTGCCCCAAGTGTAAGAATAAACTCAAAATAATCGACAGTAGGCACTCTATGTACCTAGGTAAGTCTGTCTGCGGTAGCATCGCCCTAGATATAGGTGGCGACAATGCCGTAGGCAGAGTGAGGCATTGCCCCAAGTGCAACGCAAGGTACTACAGTGTCGAAACACTCGAAATCGAAAAGAAAGCAAAGGAAGACAAATGGTTATAAAACCAAAACTAAACCTAATATCAGTCGTAATACAGATGCTAAATCTGTGGGGCGATAAAAAAGCAAGAAGGATTGGCTATGATGCGGCCGTAACCTTTTTGCAAGACGACCATTACTTCCCCTATGAGGGGGAGTATGGTCACCATCACTATGGATGGTCACGCGAGTTCGCCGAGGAGTGGATTGAACAGTACATAATAGATCCGCTCCGAGAGTACAGAGATGCACTTGGCTGTTGCGTCCCAGATCAACTGCGAAAGGTTCATGTTCCCTTCAAGCTCAACGGCACTAGGCACGAGTACACAGACTACCCTCTGCATGCCCTAATGAAACACTACAATGGCGAAAGTGATGAGCCTATGTATCAGCTATGGAGTGACAGGGGTGAGTTTGTGTCAGGCAAAAGTATGAGCGACATAAAGAAGGAGCGGGAGGATCTAGGGCTGGCACTTGATGATGCCGAGTCCGATTCAGATCGCTACGATGTCAAGGATAAGCTCAGGCAGCTTCGACACGAACAGCGAAATAGAGAGTTCATTGCACACGTTGGATTCTGGATCGAGTGCTACGGCAAGGGAACAACAAAGGTAAACCCAACGGAGGATGTATTCGAATGAACATACCCCAGTTAGAGGCGTTTATTAAGCATCATTCTCAGTATGCTGAGTTGTGGCAAAAGAAGGGTCACTTCGATGAATACAAGAGAGCTGTTAGAGTTCCATATGTCGATGGCGACGAGGACGAGAAGCAATTGCACAATGTTTTTGCAAGGTGCAATTGTCCAGATGAATACGAGGAGAGCTGGACTGAGAATGCTGGCTTAATTGTATTTGAAGATAACCTATCGCACTCCGCTTCAGTCGGAGACATAATAGTTCTCGATAAGGAAGAAGGAAATAAATCAGTCTACGTTATTGATAACCTAGGCTTTACCAAGATCAACTAATGAGCGTAAGAAAGCAAACGAACAAGCTCCTTGAAATGCTAGATCAAGGACTAGTAACCAAAGACTACGTAATCATGGCATGCCTCAAGTATATGTCGGAAGATCAAGTCGCAGATATGATGCGAGATAATGACATAATCGACTACGATGACGACAATAGTTAGGCATAGTATGGAGGAGCTGAGCTACTCACTACCTCCAAAACAAGCACTGGTTGCTGCCTATGAGCAGCACAAGGGTAACAATAATACTTGGACATACAAAGATCCGTCCAAGTATCCAATAAGAAAGGGTAAGTACGGTTACACATTAGGAAACTGTTGGGTTAAGCATGGACTTAATAATACTAAAATCCGTAGGTAGCTACATTCGCAACGATGGCCAAGTTGGTCCTCTTGCGGAGAATGGCTTGCCTGACCTACAGGAAGATACGGTATCCATCTCGGATACAACTAACGAATGGAAGCAGAGGCTGGCTCCTGAGGACAATGAAGCCTGTCTTCAGATATGGCTGGATGTGATCCTGCCTGACATTGACGAACATAAAGCACTAAGCTAATCATAAAGGGCGGCTCCTTCGGGGGTCGCCCTTGATGAGTGTCATTTCTTTTTGGCGCACTTGCGACAGCAAGGCTTCATCTTGCGCTTGTAGTTGTTGGTGCGCTTCATGCCTTCTTGGTTCTCTTACCCATCCCTACTTTGCGTTTTGCTGCAACTAAAGCCTTCTTCTTCTTTCCTACCTGCTTCCATGTTTTAGGAGTCTTCTTTGATACCCTCTTTGTGGGTCGGCACTTCTTGACTCCCTTGGTCTTTTTATTCCCGCAGGGCCGCCCATGCTGATCAGTCCATTTCTCCTTGAACCATCGCCTGAGGGAGGCTCCCTTCTTTGTCTTGCGGACAGCCATTACTTTTTCTTCCTAGCCTTGCGCTTTCGGCACTTAGCTATGGCACCACTTGCATATGCAGAAGGGAACACCTTGTAGCTGGCCTTCACCTTCTTGTAGCAAGAGTCCTTTTTGGTTTTGGACTTCTTGGGCATTAGTAGCGTTTTTTGGCTTTAGCCTTTTTGGCTGGGGCTTTTTTAGCCTTAGCTTTTGAGTATGCTTTCATACCTGCTTTTGTGTATGGGAATTTCTTTTTACCTAATTTGGGCATCGTCTTTATGTCTGAGGTTATCAATATGCTCTGAGTGAACTTTAATCTGAGCTTCTATATAGCCCAGCCTTAAATTCTGTTCTGCATCATCGGGCAATGCTCCAAGCTCTCCTCTTGGCCATTTGACCCTGAACTCTGAGTTCTGTTCTACGTCCGACTTCATGCGTACGATCTCATTCTCTGTGTCGCTTATGCGATGCTCAATGACACTATACCCCCACACAGCAGTACCAACGGCCATGATGACCTTGATTGCGAAGGCCATGTTGGCCTTTACTTGTGTGTTCTCTGAAAGCTCCTCATTCATCTTCTTCTGTATCAATTTCGAAATCCACTTGGAAAGCTACACCCGACACTAAGTCTGCCTTAACCATCTCTATTGCACCAATTAGGGTCTCAAGTGGCAAGTCAAACTCATTACTATACCTAGAGATCAGCTGATACAGGTCGGTGTAAAATGCGTCAGTCTGTTCTGGTATTGTCATTTTTCTTGAGCTTAATGTGGCTTATTATCTTCTTCGCAGCAACCACGCAGGTAGTTACGCCGAAGGTGAGGACTAAAGTTATGCTCGTTAATATTACGAACCACTTCAATGGTTCGGACCTATTTAATTGCTCTACTGAGGGAGTCTTTTTAATTGCACGATCAATATGTCGCTCTGCCCTAGATACATGGTGGCGAGCCTCACCTATTGGGTTATAAAACGTGCTCTTCTCTATGTTCTGCTGGCCTGTCCTGCAGCCGCAGAGCAGTATCAATAGGAGTAGGTATCTCACTTCTTCTTGTGCTTGATAGTTGGTAGCTTGCGTGACCTCTTGACGGACTTCTTGCCACGCCGACCTCTGTTCTTCTTCTCGGACTCCATGACATACCCGCCTCCCTTGGTGTGCGATACGTCCTTCTTGTCCTTATTTCCGTATGTACCTGCTTTTCGGTTTGCCTTGTTGAGCTTTGCCCGCCTACGCTTCTCCTTTGTACTCTTATTGTACTTACGCTGATAGGCCAGCTTCTTTGCTGACGATGCACCCTTGGCTAAGGTATTTCTCCTACTCTTCTTCTTGGCTGGCATAATTATAAATATATACTTCGATCAATCTACTTCAAGAAAATATCCCAGTTGTCTCTAAATGGAGACCATTGAGACTTACTATCTTCTTTGACAAAAAACGCAAATGACTTCTTGCCGTGGGCTTTGGTCATGGGAATAAGATACCACACGTCCCTAGGCTCTATGTAGCATGCAAGCACATCAACCTCAGTTGCCTTCAAGGATTCTTTTGCCGTACCTCTACCACAGACTACTCGATACTTATTTTTGGGCTTTGGTCTATCTATCCCATCGCTAGTGATAGTGCTTGTCCCTTTTATCTGAACCCTATAGCACTTACCTGCTGGGTTCATTATAATGCAGTCAACAACACTAAAGTCTCCCTCGGAAGGAAAGACCTCTAGGTTCCTCTTTAATGCATGAAGCTTGAAGGCAACCTCGCATGTGGTGCCGAATCTTTTTGAGTCCACACCTTATAAGCCTAATGCTTCTCTCCTGAGTTGCGCTAAGCTCTTTCTTCTAGGTTGCTTGTAGGCTTCTACTTGTGGACTTAGTAGCTCAATATACCTCTGCTTGGAAGCCTCAAACTGCAATATCTTCCTTCTCATCTCAGGGTCTATTTCATTGAGTAGTCTCGACCAGTCCTCATCTTGTATTTTTCTAGCCGTAACAGACCTGCGTAAGTCCCTGTCCTTAAATGATGAAATAACATACTTCTCTGGGTTAGGTTTGCCATCGGCTCGGGCAACGGCCACCGCACTAATATATGAATTCCTAAATGCGTCTGTGTCATTTGCAATAGCCGCTCTCTCCATCTGCTTTATGTACATGGAGAGTCGAGTGGGTGCAGCACCAAACTTCATGGCTGTGCGTAGCGGAAGACCAGTAGCCTTAGCCCCTTTACGTAAGGTATTCTTAATACCTATTATGTCTGCCATCCTGCGCTCCTGAGAGTCAGAGCCCATGAGATTTGTAAACGCTTGATGGTAATGGAAGTAGGCATTGCCTCCCATGTTGTAAAGTAGCGGTCTAGTGAATGTCCCATAATCCGTTAATCCTTCTAGGCCTGTAGACGCAACATTTCTGAGTATGTTCATAAATCCACTCAATTGAGAGAATATAAGTATTCTACTATCTAGGGAGAATCCTCTAGCTGGAGAGTGTGGATCTGCAAATGATATGGTTTGAGCGATAGCATCATACACCAACCCATAAGGGGAGGAGGTTCTTCCAGCCCTTTCGATTGCGGCCATGATGCTATACTTAGGATCGTCTTTGTTTATGAACATACCTACGAATGGTATGGCCTGAGTAGGCGCTATGGAACCTAAGGCAGATGGCTTACCTGTTATGTCTTCATCCCAGATATCCTGCGTCAAGGACAGGAATAGGCCTGCTGGGATCATGCTTCCAGACATGAGGGCCATGTACTTAATGAGTAGCATTCCCGAAAGCTTCCCGTCCTTCGTGCGCATAAACTCATTAACTTGATTGATCCTGCCAAGTGACCAACCCAATAATGGAGCGGCTACACGGCCCGGCAGGGACGTGTATAGCCAAGGTGCTCGAGCAAGGAACCCATCAAGAGATACCTCATTCAGGCCAATTGTTCCTATACCTAAAACAGCATCCTTAGATAATACCCGATTATCTCCGTTCTTCTTTCTAGCCAAATAGTCGTGAGCAAGGTCTGCTATACTTCCAATGCCAGAGTCAATTAGCTTTACGTTGTAATTATTCCAGCCCTCTACTCCTCCAAAAACAAGGTTATCTAGGGTCGCCTTACCGAATCCTATCCCTCCAACGCCCTTTCCGTAACCTAGATCCTCGGCAGTTATCTCATCACCATGCTTTAGGTTGTTGGCTTTTATGTACTTAGACGCCTCAAGGACTAGATCGTGGTATACCGACGATAGCCCGAAAGCAATACTGTGGTTGGAAACTCTAGCTGTATAGCCAAATGGATCTCCTATGCCCGGAATCATCGTCCTAAGCGATAGAGGCTGTCTACTTGGGTCTCGCACTCCAGCGGCCTGTGCCCTGCCTATAGCAGATAATCCTTTGACACCCGGAATCGGCCCTAGCCCCCCAGATATACTCCTATCCGTAAAGGATGCCTTACCTGTTCCTCTTAGCCCAACTAGGTTAATTTGATCCCTAAATGGAGCTTCGTGTTCCTTAAAGTGAAAGAACATCTCTCCAGTATCCTTTGCGTAGTCATGAGCCCTTTTATACTGTATACCCATTGACTCAAGCATTCCACCAAAGCCTTGATCCAGCACATTGCCTAATGCCTTTGCGGTTCCCTTTAGTCCCATCTTATTGAGTCCCCTAGAGAAAACAAATATATCAGGTATGGACAGGAAGTTAAGCATTGAGGACTTTGGTTGCGACAATAGCATGAACGCATGGAAGCCAAGCATTTCTGTAAGGAACCTAACATCTTGGTAAGGGCCATCTTTGCCGCCAAAGTAAAGCTCCATCATCTCGAAAGCTTTTCTCGCTTGACCCTCTTGGACTGCGGCAGACCTTAGTTCCTCAAACTTTTGCTTCGGGTTTGTTATACCCTGACCCTTGAGTATAGCTTCTGCACGTCTACGAACCTTTCCGCTAATCCTCATTTGAGGCTTCTCGGACACCATATTCATCCTGCCTCCAGCCTGACTTATAAGCTCAGCAAAAGCTTTCTTTTTAATCCTAAGCTGATCCATCAGCCCGTTATGTACTCCTCGCCTGCGCTCTCCACCTCGGCCCATAACCGCATTGGTTATAACATTGGCAAGCTGAATATTGAAGCCCATCTCATCAAATGTGTCGTACTGCCAGAACTCCTTGGGCATGACAGTCCTGATGTCTCGGCCATCCATGATCTTGTGAGCTACTGAGTCTGTTATTCGGAAGGTCTCCTTATTGTCGGCAGAATCCTTCACCCTAACCATCTCGCTATGGAATCCTTGGAGTTGGCTAAACAACTGCTTGGTTGTATCCTCAAGCTCCATACCAAGTGTGGTAGATAAGTTTTGAGCCCACTCTATGAATCTATCCGTACCCTCTCCGCTTGTCTTCATCCAAGCTGATCTGATTACAGACTGAGGAATCATCTGACCCTTGAGCTTGAATGCCTCAGTCATTGTGTTCATTGTTGCATAGGGAGCAACAAATCGCTCAACAACCTGAGGGGTGAAGTACCTAGATAGGTACAATCCGATATCCTCGCCTTCTTCTGGTGGCTTAATATCGCCCCACCCTGCTCTACTTAGAACCTCTACTGTGGCAATAAGAGATTTGTTTATCCTCCTAGCTACAGTAACTGGACCTACGTCAATTGGGTCTCTGTACAATGGAACCATTTCTCCTGTAACTGGAGACTGAACCATAATGTTATCTCCCTTATGTACAGCCTTAACCTTATTACCTATGGATAGGGATAAGTCACGAAGCATCTCTCTGGATGTGTTCGTTTCCTTCATGAAGGCTATGAATGCTTTCTTGCCCAGCAGGGTAGCCTTCTCTGGGTTTGCAAAAGTACCAGATGTTTTTAGGTATTCCCACATGCGCTCATACGCAACATCACCCTTGCCTATAAGCTCTGGGTGGTTGTCCAGCCAGTTGAGGGCGTCTGTGTATGGCCCCTCAATAAGCTTTTGCCAGTCATTGTATCCTAGTGCTTTGGCAGCGTCTTTAAGCTTGCGGTTCCATTTGAAGGATTGATTTTTAAAATAAGAGTCGTGAGCCTTATGTAGCGTAACCACTTGATTGAGCATTTGGCTCATGGTCTTGCCTAGCAGTCCCATGTTTGCAAACTGCTGACTAAGGCTCTGTACTACCGAGAAGTATGATGCACGCCTTGATTCATGCCACTCCTTCATAGTTGGAGCCTTGGCGGCTTCATTGGTCTGGGTCTTTACTATATCATAGAATGGCTCATCCTTGTACCTGTCGTTACTCTTGTCTCTGAGGAACTTAAGGTTATCTCCTACTACTTGATTATATTCATCCAAGTCAGCAGGGGACATGTCATTGCCTAGTCTGATTACATAAGTACCAGACGTCCAATTGCCTTCGCCAGTCTGCTTCATGTGGATCATGGTCACGCCATCGCTTAACGAGAATGGCTCCATGTCTCCAAGTATAACTCCGAGCTTTTGTCTTAATGGAAATAGTCTGTTGTTAATCTCCCTACCAACTGAATTAACTGAACGCTCGTACTCAATATCCGCCTCCTTGAGCCTAAGGTCTCTCCACCTTTCAGCGAATTGTCGCTTGATCTTAGTTTCGAAGTCATCGCCTGTTAGCTTGGGTACCTCCATCTCAAGCTTGATCCTTGAGTAGTTGGCGTAATTTGATATTTCATCCACTAGCTCCTGCTGATTAGGTAGCGTTCCTCTTGATATCTGCATGAATGCAAATGAGGTTGGAGAGGATTGTATTACTTCAGCCATTACATCTGAGTAATTACGATCATTAGTTAGGTCGTATATTGCGCTGGATATATCTTCGACAGGTCCTTTTATGTCTACATCCCTGTCTACTACATGTATCAACGTGTCCACAACCCTTTGGGTGCTTGTTGCGCCCTTTATAGACTCTAGCTCTTCTGCCAAGGCAAGGGATTGGTCTGTATTTGTTGCCTTGAGTTTCTTGATTTTACCATTGATTGTGGTGGTAAACTTGCCTTTTAGTGTGCGTCCATTCCTTGAGGTTTCAAATGCTTGCTTGGGGTCAAGTAGCTTCTTTAGCTCCTCGATCTCGGTCTCTAGGTTATCTATGGATGTAGCTGAAGACTCTGCCTGATCTCTTGCTTTCTTTCTTATTATCTCAAGGTACTTAATTGCCAGCTGGGCTGACTGCATCTTAAAGTTTACATCGTTGCCTCCCCAGCCTAGACCAACATTTTTCGGGTCTTCACCTATAGCCTCGGCGTACTTTGATAGCTTATTAATGTGGTAGGTTATTGGCTTGCCCTCAACTATGCCGTACTCCCTTACGAATGCAGCAAGCGGCTCCTCTCCCTCCTTCGTGCTTGGTACATAACCTTCTTCAGCAAGCTCGGACAGAACAACCTCCATCTCCTTGAGTACAGTATTTGCTCCACCAAGCTCTTGCAGCATCTGGTGGGCAACATTTTCATCTGGGGTGATTGTTACATCTGGGTTGGGTTCTGAGCTAAATAGTAAAACATCATCGTCCGAGTCTCTTTCAACAGGCAGAGAGTCTAGATATTGCTCGGTGATGTCTCGCCGATCGCTGAGGTCCATTGCTTTTCCTTCCTCTGGTAGCGCGTATGACGGAGCGTAAGCCTCGGAGGCGAGTACGAGATCCAGCATTGTATCGGCAATAGTATTAAACCGATTGGCGAATGCATCCTGAAGCTCGGTCAGGACAGTGGAGCTTCTGTCTACAAAAATATCAGCTAAAAGACTCTGGAAATCACTGTCAGTTAGGCTTTGGGTGTAAAACTCATGCAGGCTACTTAACCCATATGCAATACCCGAAGACACATCTTTTCCAATCAGCCCCCTCCAGTTCAATCTCCTCATAGGTTTCCCAAGGTTGTACGTTTCGCCAGCAACGAGCGTATGACGCATATCTCTAGGAAGAGAATCTATCACTTTAATGTACATCTGGGCCACCTTTGATGCGGAGCTTCCACTATCGGATTCTGCTATAGCCCTTGCGAACTCAATGTAGTTGGCGTGCTCATTGAGATGCGCCCGCTCAAGGGCTCTGATTTCTGGCTGAGTAAATTGATGAATTAACTCATGAATAAAGGTGCCAACGCTAGCGTCACTTTTTAGACCAACCCGCCCTCTTCTGGAGGAGCCCATGCGATCTTCAATGGGGACAAGCTTGGCCTCCCTTATCGGCTGGGCATTTGACACGTCCCAATTAAGGGCCTTGTCTAGCGCCTTCAGTAGCTTGATATTTGCAGAGTCGGCAGGCAGTCTAGATTTAGCGGACTTATATATCTCGTCAAACAGCACCCCAACTGTTTTGTATCTCCCAAAAGAGTGGGTTTCGTATAAGTGCCGCACAGGTTGTCCCCTCCGGAGGGACTGCCCGACCGCCTTGGCAGCTCTTTCTTTTAGGGTCAACAGGTAATCATCGTTCAAGCCCCCCTCCTCCTCGATGACTTCTTTTTTTAATCTATCGAGTTCTTTTTCATAGTCCTCAAATGGGTTCTCGACCTCGGCGGCCTTGAAATCGCTTACGTAATCAGAGATTAGGCTGCTCCGAAGCGCGCGGATATTATTGCCATCTAATTCATACCCAGAAAAAGAAATGGATCTTGCTATCTGGTCATGCCTCCCCCTGCTACGGAACACCTTGCCCGCAAGGCCTTCTGGGGGCTGGAAGGGCACTAGGGCCTCGGTCAAGGCCTTAACCCTTTCGTGGATTCTGCTCAGGGACTTCCTGTCCTCCCTCTTGTCTTGCCGCTGGGTTATTTTGCTTATGACCCTTGAGAATATGTCAAGCAACCAGTCTAAGAAGTTCTTGAACTTGCTACCGCTGGCGCTTTTTGGGGATTGGCTGCTAAGCCATTCGGAAAACCTCTTGTCGCTCCATGACGCATTAAGGAACTCCTCCATACTGGATACCTGATGCGCAAACTCCGCTGGTATATCTATCTTCTTTATCTCATTGAAAAGCTCATTTGCCTCATCCTCTAGGTAAGCAACCCTGTACTCGGTGATATCGTTTATTCTTATCTGGGCCTTCTGCGTTAGGGCATCTCGGAGTACATTGTGGAATATCTCGTGAACTATTATGTAGTCAAGCTGGGCATCTACATCCGCGCCCCTGATTCGGAAGGCATCCTTTGAGATGTGTACCGACTTCGTGGTGGCGTTGTAGTATGCCTTCCCGAAGGCACCCGACTTCGTGTACGCCTTATGCTTAAAGGTGGCCCACTGTTCAAAGTTGATAGGTAGACTACGTAAGGCAGGGGCATTCCTTAGCCTATCTGCTATCTCCTTTGTGAACTCGTCCACATTTCCCCTCGCGGCCACTCTGTGCAATAGCTTACCCGCGTACTCGGAGTTGAGGTTGTTATCCAATAGGATGTCTACCGCCCTATTGTTGTCCTCTACCATGGTTTCCTGTATTGGAGGAGCTACTGGTATTCTGGATGGAGTCTTTGCGTATACTGATGCGTTATGTCTCTCTGCCTTATCTGATGAAGTAAGGACAGGACCTGTCATTGGTTGGCCGTCAAAGTCAAGTTGGCCTTCTAGGGGTTCCGCTGAATGGAATATGTGAGCGTCTGGGTCTATCTTTTCGTCTGGCTCTGTTGCTGATTTGTATTCATTGGTGGGAGAGTGGTCGGTTTGTCCCCGCAGGGCTTCCGCTACCAAATTTCTATTTACGCCAACACCGCCAACAGCTTCAGTAATGTCCGAAACTATATCGGCAGCCTTCTGGTATAGAGCATCAACAAACTCTCTTGGTGTTGAGTATTCCCTAGTCCCCTGAGAGCCACCAACCCTATATCCCTCCTGATCGCTAACAACCCCGTCTGGGTCTTGAAGTATCAAACGAGACCAATGCTGGTGGATATCTCCACCCTTATCCAATACGTCCTGTATGTATGCCTCAAGCATCTCAGGAGTCTTTGATGCAAGTACGGCATTATCCAAGACCATAGCCAAGCTGCCTATGGTTCTATTTGATGGCTCGTTCTTGCCTATATCCAGTATGGCCTCAATGGCACTAACCCTTTCGGCATTAATAAACTCTTCCCTCTGGGTTGGGGTTAGCCCAGCTAGGTCTGCCTCGTCAATTTCTCGGTAGGTTATCTTTCGGCTTTCTAACGCCTTTTGGTATTGCTCATATATAAGTTCAGCATCTGGCTTTAGCTTGCTTATGTCTTCATTATTACTTATCGCCGCATTAAGCCTATTGGGATCAAGCCCAAGGAATCCAAATTCACCCCTGTCTATGTCTTCTCTATTTATGCTTGGCCTGTCAGGTACATAGGAGGGTATAGACGATGGGTCCCATAGGTATGTTGGCCCAAGGCCACCAGCCATAAGTCTTCCCACGACCTGCGCCCACTGCTGTTCGTTGCGCCTCTTAATCTCAAGCAGCTGCTCTTTTGTTGACCCCCTAAGTGGAGCTTCTTTTATTATAGTATCCGCCGTAGCTTGGGAGAACACAGTTGTGTCCCCCTCGCTTGAGATGTAGTTGATGTCAGTAAAGAACTGCCTGAATACATATTGAAGAAACTGCTGGCTGTATCCCTTCCTGCCTCCCATGGGTCCCATTCCGTTATGTATAAAGTTCCGAAGGGACTGGGTATTGAAATTCTTTCTGGAGTCAAAAACCTGAGTTGTGCCCGCTGCCGATGTCCAAGGGTTTCTTGAGCTGACAGAATAGGTTGAGGAGTCATCACTGCGCTGCCACCTGTTTCCCCGAAATAGCCCCAAGGCATACTCAAGAACAACAGGGTTCTTCGATATTGACATTAGCTTTTCAGCAATGCGTGGATCATTTGTTCCGTATGCCTCAAGTGCCGACTTTAGCTCAACCTGCAGGCTTTCTGGCATGTCATCAATCTTAATTGAAACCTCCCCGATAACCTCCGCATTGTTCTTAATCTCGGAAAGTTGCCCTTCACTAGAGCCAGCCAAAACTACATTCCCTAAGGAAGTTATTATCTCGCTGGCCGCAGATGGAGACAGGGACCCCATATCCACCTTTATTGAAGTTCCGTCTATTGGGCTTGTGTACTGCTCCTCTATGGTGCTTATCTCTTCATCTACATAATCCAGTAAAGCCTGCTTGGTGGAGCCTAGATCAGATACTCTATTGGCCGCGTCCTCGGGGTCCTTAGTTATATTAACTACCTGCGTCCATGCCTTTGACTCCATCATGGCCGCCTCTTTCTCGACCATGAGATTCCTTAGCTTGCTTATGGTGGCACTTCTTTTGGCTCTTGCGGCACTTAATCCGCTAGCCTCTATCTCGGCTTCAACAAATATCTCAATCTGCTTATAGTAATGGCCTAGCTTTGATAGGTCGTTAAATAACTTCCCCTTTAACTCTGAAAGAGCCTTTCCTTGCTCTAGGGTAAATGTTACATGCTTATCCCTTTTGATTACAAATGTTGCGTCCGCAGGTTCATTGGCGTATCTGTCAAAGTCAGCGGTATTAACAGTTATAGTCTCCTCACCCAACTTCTTTATATTTTCTCGCAATTCCTGAAGGTCACTACTCTGTTGAGATATTCCCTGCTCAATCCTCTCAAGCTTTATTTGCGACTGAACGATACCCTGCTCTGCCCTAGCTTCTTGCAGGGCTTGAGACTCGGGAGTTACCAATTCTATACTAGATCCTGCAATCCGACTTCCGTATATATTTTGCCTTATAGTGTACCAGTATGATTTTCTTCTAGCCCTGTCGATTGTGACAAGGATTTCTCGCATCCTTGCTCTGATATTATTAGAGCGTGTTTGGTTTTTCCCAGCTATTGAGCCTGTAGTAAATCCTTGCCTCTCCAGCTCACTAAGTTCCTCGCCAAGGTCAATATACTCCCCCTGTAAAGACCTGCTAAGCTCAACACTCCTATCCTTGATCTGCCTTCTCTCTACCTCTATTACCTCGGACTCACGACCAGTATCTTCTTCCTTAAGATACTCTCGCATCCGTTCGGTATTACTATAGCCAAGCCTATCGCCAGATATATCGGGATCTGAAATATCCACATCCTCGTCAGAGTATCCTGTGTCTTCCCGATCGGAAGTTCTGGATACCTCAACAGTAGAGTCTTCTATATTTGGAAGGATTATAACTTCATAATCTGGGTATGTTCCCTTTATCCTGCTGAGCTTCTCGGCAAACTTAGCCTCAGCATTTTCAACATCAATCTTCTTTTGCTGTTGGGAGAACTCACCCCTTAGCGTAAGTGCCTCAGACTCTATTAGTCCATTGAGTCTAACTAGGTCCCAAGTCTCAATGCCCTCGGCCTTTGCTATATCCGCAAGTGTAGTGCCCTCCCGAACCTCAACAACTCGCTGGTCATTCATGATGGCGTTCTCGACGGGAGTAACGCCCGAGTCCATTATAAATTCATCAGCCTTACCATCGCCCCTCTTTACATTTCTTATTGATTGCTTGAGGCTTAAGTCAACGATGTACCTATCTAGAAAGCTCAACAGGGGATTATCCTTAATGAGCCTCTTGTGGATATCTCTGGTCATCTCAATGGAAAGCTCATACTTACTTGGAACAAGAAGCCGAGTCCTGCCGAATAGTGATTCAATTATGTATCTTGCCACCTCAGGCTCTAGCGCCCGAGTGTTCTCCATCTGAGATTCTCCAGTCATCTTCTGGCTTACCGAATAAAGCCTAGAGCCAAATGAGTAGCCTAGGTCCTTTGGTACACCAATCTGCTCTATTATGTAGCGAAGGTTCTCGTTCTTACTGTACAGGTCCTTCCACTTCTGTTCCAGCTCCACAATCCTGTCGAACTTATTCTGTATCTCGTCAGGCTTAAGCTCGTATAAATTAGTTGGGTCACCCGCATAGCTCAGTTCGGCAGATAGCTCCACTAGCTCAATCATTATATCCCTTGAGGGCCTGAGGGTCTCTACGATGAAGTTCTTGCTGGAATCAACGCCGAGTCCTGTGGTGGCATCAATTACCCCAGTATCGGTAACTTGGAAAGACCTTTCTCCTATCTTTATAATCTTACTGGCATGCTGGCCCACTGTAGCCACAGTATCATCGGTGTAGTTCTTCCTTTGGTTTTCATTAAAGCTGTCTAGGTCTTGCTCTGGGCCTGTCATCAATGGGTTACTTCTGGCCTCTATTTTATGTAGCTCATCAGACTTCGCCTTGTGGCTAAACTTATATTGATTTACTAGCTTATCAGGATCGCCTACATCAAATGATTCTATCTTTTCCGCCAGCCTGTTCCTCTCTGATCGAAGTACCTTTATTGTCTTCCTGTCGCCAGTAAGTGTTTTCTCTCCAGTGCTTGCTGCAACGCTAGCTACGTTACCATACGCAAGATTCTTTGCGTTTAAGAAGTCTTCATAGCTGGAAAACTTAAAAGATACCCTAGGCTGATTATCGGCCAGCATCGGAGGATTCCTAAATGTTATTGTCTCACCATCAAGGCTGAACTTATCTCCATGCTCCACAAGGAATTGGCCTAGTGTCATGCCCTCACGTCGATCAAGTCCAAAGGCATCAGGCCTTATCATTATTGGTGCATATGACTCGAAAAGATTACTATTATAAAAGTGAGCGTTACCCTTGTTGTCCCTATAGATCACATACGTTCCTGCGCTCCTTTGTTGCGTAGACTTATTCTGAATTCGAACTTCCTTGAATGTTTTTCCAGTCAGGTTAATAACTGGCTCCCCATCAGGCCTCTTCTTTACAATAGGTAAATTATCTGAACCAATACTTACTCTCTTGTTTTTTCCTTGATAAGTACCAACCATAAAGTAGCTACCAAGTCCACTTGCTGTACTCTTTGAGTAGAATCCAAAAAACTTCTTATATGGACCCTTGGCCCGCTTGCCCGCACCAGTTGACTTCTGCATGGCAGCCTGCATTTGGCTCTGAGCATACACAGAGTCAATCTTCTGAGCGGTAGCCTCTGCGTTTACATACTTATCCTCATCGCTAATACTGAGCTGTCCGTTTTCGTCAGAAAGAGACCTTACTGTTATGGCCACAGACTTCTGTACCTCTGGGGACGGAAGATTCGCCTTTGCTTCCTTGGCCTTTTCTTCCGCTATCAGAGCCTCAAAGGCCTTTTGTTCGTTGCCACTAAATTCAATGGCGATACGCCTTGCGTCTTCAGCGGCCTTAATGTCATCAAGAAGAGCCTGTCCGAAACCCCCTCTTGATGGAATTATTATAAATCTACCTATATTATCACCACTGCCGATAATGTCCTGCTCGTGCCAAGCTTTTCCGTCGAAATCCTCTACCCTAGTTTGGGGGTTATGCTTCTCCGCATTTATGGTCAGGTCATCCATCTGCTTGTTGACCTTCTTTAGTGCCTCATCTAGTTCGAGACTGGAGCCAAGATCTCTTACTTTGCTCTCAAGAAAAGTCCTATGCGCCTTGAGGGCATTATAGGTCATTCGCTCTGCATCATTAAGTGACCTTAATGGGTCTGGTATCCAATTTAAGTCATCATTGGTACTCTCTATTATCGCATCACGAATCTTATCCCTATCTCCCCCGCTCTGTTCAGCTATCATATTAACGATACCCTTAAGCGTGTCTCCCCTCTCAATGCGATACCTGTTATAGGATGTAGCACCCAAGATTGAGGCCCAGTCAAACTCTGGGGTATCCATATTGTCTAGTCGATTGAACCAATCAATGTCTTCATACTGGAATGCATTAATAGGATCAAACTCATTTGCACCAAACATATCGGCCTGACCAAATGGGATCTTAATGTCCTTTAGCTCAGCAATAGGATTTACACCTTTACCTGACTTATATTTATCGTAAAGGGAATCCTGAAGCTCGGCTCTTAGCTTCCTGTAGTCTTCCGTACCAGTCCAATCTTCCACTGAGTCGTATTTGCTTATTGCCTCATTGTACTTGCTGTAAATATTCTCTGCTCCCACTAGGGCTGTATGCAAAGCTATCTCCTCTGTGCCCGTTCCCTCAGCCACCTGTAATTGCCTGATTTTTTCAGCAAGACTTACGGGGCCAATCTGATCCTGTAGTTGAGAAATAAGATCATTATTAATATCGCCATCAGATATAAGTGCTTCAACCCTAATCCGAGTAAGCATATGATCCTCTATGACATCAAAGTAATCGACTACAGAATCCTTGGTCATGTATCCAAAGCTATCTCCGTACTTTATTATGTCCTTCAGGTTGCGCTGCTGCTGCGGGGTTAATTCACTAAGGAAATCCTTATCCTTGGATAATTCATCTAGTAGTTCGGAGAACAGCTCGGAGTTTGTGACCTTCATGAGCCTTGCCTTGGTATCTGTAGGCACAGGCCCGTTTGTATTGGTCAAGGTCGATATGTACTTAATCAAGGACGTATACCACTCCTCAAATACTCGAGTAAGGCTTATTCCTGACCTAGCGGCCCGAAGTACGGACATCTGTAAATACCTGTAGGCAGAACGCCCAAACCACTCAGCCCACTCCTTAGAAAGCTCCCGTATGCCCCGCCTTTCCTCACCCATAATAGCCAGCCCAATATCGGGCGGGATATCACCAGCCTGCTCGTCTTCTAGTTCGGATATCCTATCCCCAGCTTCTTTATAGAACTCGCTAAATAATGCGTCCTGTCGCTGTTCCTCGGTCACATTCTTGGCCTGCTCCTTAGCTAACTCCAGAAGATTGCCCTGCTGCTCGGCTTGCTCAAGGAGTTTTACAAAGTAAGGAAGTACCTCATATCCGTCAGAATCATCATATACCTTAGGGGCCTTAGCTCTCTTTAATATACTAGGAATCTTATCCTTGTGATTTTTGATTATGTCCTCTGCCGCAAGATTGAGGATATCATAATCATCCAGACCTTCTATACTACTTTCTATTAGGGTCCCTATGTAACTCTTAAACTCATCGAAGCTCTCCTCGATGGTATCTGTCTCGGGCTGTACGGATGTACTATGTTGCTCTTCAGTAAAATCTATACCTCGCTTAGAGTTGCGCAGATCATTACTGCCAGAGTCAAGAAGAACATAATAGTATCCCCCATCTCTGCGAACCTCAAGCCAGTATCTGTCCTCACTGCCCCAAGCCTTATCTGTAACTACATAATTCTTAAAGGAGGTATTCTGCTTGTACTGTTTTGTTACCGTTATGTCTATTGCGTTACCCCAAGCATTCACCATGGTGTTTGCGCCATCGAACTGGGTTGCGGCCAGCAATTCGGCAAATTCATCTTCGTTAATGCTTGCAACCTTATGGCTGCCGTATTTCGTTGGCCTTTTAAGAAACCTAAGCTTTGGGTACTGCTGTCCGCCGCTTAAATTAGCGATTGTGTCCCAATCCGTTTTTGCGTCAGATGAAACAGATATGAGCTTATCGAATAAGCCTGTAAATACTCCCTCTACCTCACCACCAGTTAAGATATCTTGAATTAAAGCAGAGTCTGTATTTTCTCCAATATAATTACTGAAATCCTCATCCATATGAAGCAAGGCTTGCTCTACGTTTAACTTCTTTGGAAGAGTTTCCCCTAAGGCGGTGCTTACCGCATCCCTGTAAGTTCCTTCCCAAGATGCATAAAAACTACCCCATCGATTAATCTCAGCCCTTAATGAAGCATTCTGCTTTCTTGGAAATGCTTGATCTCCATCCTCCCACACTAGCCCCTTTACCCTCATGGATGGCTCTTGCCTTGCGTAATTTATAAACTTCTCCCAGTGAGGCTCTTTGTACCAATGCCCCTCTACGAGAGGAGTCCAGACTCCGCGATTTTTCCTTATGTGGGCATCGAATGCCTGATAAAGTCTCATTTTGTCTCCCGTGAGAGCAGGTTGCTCTTCACTGAAACTAAAGCGACCATCATTATATAAAAACGATCTTATTGAATCAATGATGGCCAAAGCATCCTCCTGACCTTCTCTCACTCCCGAAAAATGCTCACGCTCAATGCGACCTACTATTTCATTTGAGTATTCAAAGTCAGGAGGCAGGGGTGTGTTATTCTTTGTGGCCTGACTAAGTTTCTTTCGCCTTTCATTCTCTTTCTCATTCTTGGCTTCACTCTCCCTTGCCCGCCTCTCCTTGTCGCTCTTGTCAGCCTTGTATTGGTCAATCAAGAAACTCTCCCACTCCTTCTGCGTTTTGCTAAGGTGGTACTTGAACCTTCTTCTCGCCATATTGTAGTATGGCTTTACATCTGCGACTTTCTTTATGTCGCTTGCATTAAATCTTGCTGGGATATTGTAGTAGGCCAAGGCATCTATGTACTCCTTATTGGACCCATCTCCATATATACCAAGATTGAGTAGCGTTCCGTTATATAAATCTTCAAGATCAGATATGTTTTGTTTGGCAAAATAATGCCTTCCAAAATCATTAGGATTTCCTGCTGGGTCCGTAAATCCCTTCCCGTTCCTCTGCTTGGTTTCATCCTCACTTATCTTTGACTCAAGCGATGAAACATAACTCAACCAAGCCTGCCTATTCCCTTCCTCTTCAATACTGCGAGTAACGTCTTCTTTTTTAGACTCTATATCCTTATCAGTCCTGCCTTGAAGCCTGAGGATTTCATCCATGTGCTCCCTGTAGGATTCAATGCCTTGCTGCTGCAGGGCAAAACCTAGCCTCTTGATTGATGCCTTATCCCCTGTTGATTTAATTTTCTCAATATCACCAACGTCTACCTGTCTAGTCTGTATTATTGCATCGGAAATGTAATGTACCTCAACTCTCCCGTTAGATTCATTGAGCCTCCCAGTAACACCAAGGTTGCCATTGTACGCAATAACACCCTTCTTTAGGTTGTACTCCTTCCTTATGTCACCAAGCTTCTCCTTGGTGTCTGCAATTAATCGCTCTCCAGCAGTCTCTCCACTGACCCTGATCCCCTTAAGTATTCCACGCTCCCTAAGGTTCCATGCGATCCCGTTACTGTTCGACTGCTGCCAGATATTATTGGCAACTTGAGCATCAACACCCTTATCCTTCATGTACTTATTCATGAAGGATTTTCGGGTTATGTTATATATGTAATCTCCAGTAAGATCGGCATTCGGCTTCTCCTTTAGTTTGTTAATGAAATCCGTAGCGTATGTTACATAGGCGTTTATATCGCTCTGGGGTACCTGAACCTCGGCTGTTGGCGGATCAACTTTGACATCTACTGGCTTGGCTTTCTTGGATGATAGATTGTACTTATACTTACCGCCTTGCTCAACGACCTCAAAATCCTTTCCCTCTGCGGTCGTTCCCTTTAGCTGGTCGATTGTAAGCCCAGAGTTAAGTATCTTATTTACTGTTGCTGCCGCAATATTTCCGCTCCTTGTGCGTTTAGATAGATTCTGGAGCGCACGATCTTGCTCGTTCTCTCTCTTACTGGCAACCTTGTTTAGCTTACTTAGCTCTACATCAAAGTCTATTCCGTCTATGCTGGCCCTATTGCCACTGATGCTAGTTATGATTCCGCCCTGCTCAGGGACGTCTATATCAGAGAAGGTTACATAATCACCTGTCTCAAATTGTGATTGCTGATTTTCGGGTACTGCCTTTACCGCCCTATATATAGGTACTGTCTGGCTTTGCCCGTCTGCTTCTATCTCTATAAAGTCTTCCGATAGTCTCCGATTATATGTGCCTATCTTGCCAGTGCTTGTGTCAAGTATGGCTTCCCCTTTCTTAAAGATTCTGCCTATACGAGAAGTCTCCCTTGCGTCTGCGAGTTCAAGTCTGCGTTGCTGATCTATTTTCCCCTGCTTCACTCTAGCCTCAAGCTCCTTCGCCATAACGGAGCTAAGGGGCCTTTCCTCTGGCTGGGCTAAAGCCTCTATAAGTGTTGCCTGTGCACCGCCTGCTGCACCTAGAATACCAGCATCTACAAGCCTCATTCGCTCCGAGCTGGTCATGTGCTTCCAGTCCATAGGCTCACCCTTGGCGTACTTCTCGCTCATCATATTGACGAGCTCTTGGAAGCCTTCAGTTCCACCCTCAAGTGTTATGTTCCTAGGTAGTGACTGTACAAATCTAGACCAATAATGCTTACCCTTTGGACCTGTATTCCTCAGGAACTTGCTCATTATCATCGAAGGCAATACGAAGTCCGCAGAGCCAGAAATAACTCCTCCGACCATAGACGCATTACGTGCATCTACTGGATCAACATACTCTGGGTCGCTCTCAGGTAGTAAAGTGCTGTCGTATAGGGAGCTGTAAATCTCTCCCGCATTCATCCCAATACTATTTAGAGCTGTAGCCGCATACATGCCGCCCATCTCCATCTTCTCAATAAAGTCTTCTCTTGCGTCCCTTTGAACGTAGGTTCCCTTTACTCTCTTAGTGACCTTCTTTCCCTCTGGTATTCTCTTACTTAGTGTCTTTGCTAGTGCCTTTGAGCCGACAGCTCCAGTTCTTGCGGCAACCAGACCTTGCACCAATGAAGGAAATGCCTGTCCTGCAATAGACGCTGCACCACGCATAGCCTCGTCAGGCTTGTTCCACCTAATATCGGTAGGTCTTGTAATTGTAGGAGTATATCTACTTGATTCGGCCCTGAGGGCATTAGCTTTCTCCTGCATCCAAGCATTCAAATCGTCACCAACAACAGGTATCTGATCTGCTACTAGACCTAATGCACTTAAGCCACTACCAGCCATACCTATCGTAGACATCCTGCCAGCACGATATAGCTCTTTAGGCAGAGCTAATGGCCCCTGCATGTCAGGAGCTGGTCGATTCTTTATGTCGAGATATTGCTTCTGGAAAGCATCACCGCCGACTTTAGAGAGCGATTTGCCCTCAGACTCTAGGCGCTTGCCTAACCTAAACGTAAGTGTGTCATCAGATAGCTGGGATGTATCCACCCCTTGCGCTTTGAGCTGTACCCTGTACCTCTGCGTGTAGGGATTGGTTTGTCCATATGTATCTGACATTATTCACTCATTAAGTCTTTTGCTATCCCGTAAACGTCATGGACTGTCCATGCGGCCATGCCTAGTCCTGCTATAAATCCTGCTGCTGTTGTCCAAGGGTTCGCGCCAGATGCACCAGTTGCTGTGGCGCCACCTACGGCGGCTAAAGCTTTTTTCCATACGGAACTCAATACCCCTTTCCCAAGCTTCTTAGCAAGTGCCTTATCAGCTTTAGGTATCTTCTTTATCTTGCCGTCCTCAACCATCTGCTTGAGTTGTTCGGTTACCTCTTGGTTGCTTAACTGGGCAACGTCCTGAACCCCATTTGCCTTGAGTAGGCTTCTCTGGGACTTCATTACAGAGTCAATCTCGCTTTGTGCTTTCGCCAAGGCTGGGTTTGGCCCAGCAGCTGATCGTGGAGTATTCCATTGCAATGATGGTGTTCTGGCTAAATTATTGGTGGCTCTCTTTAATTCCGTGCTAAGCTGTCTTCCGTATAAGGTTGATGTAGCGGCCCTATATGGAGTTGTGGTCATTCTTCCAGCACCATAAGCTAATCCTCCAGTACCAGCAGCCCTAAGTGCTCCTCCCAGTATCGGGTTCATTTCTTCCTCTTCCTCAGAGCCTCCTCCTGAGCCTTCGGTTTTAGATTCGCTGTCCTCATTTTTACCTTGAGGCAAGAGTGGGTTATCCTGACCAGCTTGAGGTTGAGCATTATAATATGGATACCAATTTACCCCAGCATTTGTAAGGGTATTAAATTGATTGGTCTGGGACATGTGCTTCGCTTCCCTAGCCCCTGCAATACTAAGTATTGCTTGATCCGCTTGGGCTTGAATCATTGGGTCGCTCGCTATATATCTGCGCTGAAGCATCTTAAAGGCTGGAGAGCTTGGGTGAAGTGGCACTCCCATTGGGACCTCTCCTCCGTCTGCGCCTCCTTGCATCCTCAGGTTAGCATACTCTGGAGTCCTCTGATATGCTCTGCCCTCTTTGGATGTCAGCCACTCGTCCACCTTTTCTGGGGTGGCCATTTCGCTGTAAATACTATCTGTGACCTGCTCTCGGTATAAGGCTGGATTGTAGGCCTCCATCTCCTTATATAGATTTGCGGCAAACATTCCCTGACCCTCTCTCTGGCTCTTTGCCTCTGCTCCTTTTAACGAAGCTTGTGAGTATAGAGTAGACTGCTCTGGGGACATGCCCAAGGGGGCTGATCCATAGCCTTGCTCGGCCAACCCAATTGAACCACTTATGGCCTTATTTCTGTCGGATTCACGTGCTAGCTTTCTTTCCCTTTTGAAGTTTTTCTTATCCCTTTGTAGGGTCATGAGTTGATCCATGTGAGCCTTGGCACGCATGCGGTCACTCTCGTATTGGCTGTTGAGTTGTGCCATGCGGTAGTCCTGCTCCATGCTCATTACATTTTGCATCAACCTGTTGGGGTCGATGGTCTGTATTTTTTGCTGCGGCGCAGAAGCTGCCCTATTGGAAATCTGCTCTAGTAGGGTTGCCATTGTTATGCCATTTGAGGTGCGTTTTGTCGCTCTCTGCTGGTTATGCTATCCCATCCTGCAAGCGCAGACTCAGTAGGAGCAACCAAGCTATCAAGTGCGGTTTTTCTAAATTCATCTACTCTAGCTGGAGCCTTGGATTGTGCAGAGAAAACCTTATCATATGTATCGGTCTTATCTGCTGCAATGCCCTGCTGTGCGGATGCAAACATGTCGGCCGCAGATTGCGCTCCCTGTTGTGCAGCTTCTCCAAACGAAGAAGCAAAACCAGAGCCAAACCCGCCCTGCTCTGTTCCAAACTTTTTGGCCATCTGAGCTAAGCCATCGGAAAATATCTTTTGGTTACTTTCACCAAATGCCCTTGCGCCAGCCGTTGCAGCTCTTGCTCTGTCACCAAATAATCCCTGCTGGTCTGACTCGTATGAGCCTATCCCTGATCCCAAAAGTGGCCTTACGTTTTGATCGTAAAGGCTATCTACATCCCTTTGGTACATATCATTAATGGCCTGAGCTTGAGCAAACCTATCCCCGTAATCACCAAGAGAGCTGGCTGCATCTGATGCGTAATTCCTCCAGTTGCTATACCAAGGGTTCCTCTTCATCCAGTCGTCGTATGCCCATTGGTCGGCAGTACGCTTAGCCTTCATGCTTTGAAGAGCTTGCTGGTACGGCGAAGGTGGCTTCTTTACGCCAAATAATTTACCAAGAAAAAAACAGATTGGTATAGCCTTAAGGAGTTCTCCAATGGCATTCCAAGGATTTGCTAAGATATTGAATGGGAATATTATTGGTTTCATCGGTATGCTAAGATTTCAAAATTACCATGTGATCCTCCATTGCCGTCCTGCCTAGCGAAGTACACAACGACATGGGTTGAGGGGGTTATTCCTCCAGTATTAGAAGGAGAGCTTACTGCATTGTTTGATGCTTTATAGTTGGTGGAGCCCATGAGTATTGGCCAAGGAGCCGAGCCAGCATGAAGAACTACATTAGCGTAGACATCGCCAGAATTATCCCAAGCATTTGCGGCATAAGGCGCCAGCACTCCCGTATCTGGGTTGTATGCCCACATATCAAGCTCATTCACGCTGACATTAACAAGCACTTGCCTTGCGGTGGAAGGAACTCCGCCTAGTCCTATTACCTGAACAAACTTCCACCCAATACTTGTTGGGTCACTTACGCTACTGCCGCCTTGGCTGGCGGTACCTGATCCAGAAACAGAAGCAACATATGGAGTTGTAAGCCATGTCCATTCAGACTCTATAGAGTTTCTGCTGATTGAGTTATCTGCTTGTACCTGTGTGGCGATCCTAGTGTCTATTGCGCTATTGAGAACAGCAGAATCGGTGCTAAGGACTTCACCATTCATGGATAGTCCACTTCCAATTTTAACTCCCCCTTTTACAGTAGCAGTGGCAGTTGGAAGTCCAGAAGAGAAAAGACTACTGTTCTCCAGTGCGTTTACAGCAGTATGAATTGCGCCTAGGCCAGCATGGATTCCATTTACCTTTGTGGTGAGTCGATTCCAGTTTGCGTCTATATTTGCATGTGATATTGGAGCACTTGATCCCGTCCTTGTGGTTATGCTCTGACCAGTATCTATTGTGTGGCCTGAAAGGTCTGTAGGCGTCTGAAAGTTAGTTGCCATTTCGCGTACTATATTACTGTTTGAGTTTTCATAGTCAAGACTCGACCTTTTCTATGATGCTGTTGATTGAGTCTGCTAGACTAATCCAAAATATCCTCATCTTATCTTCGTATGCATTAACACCATCTGGGTCTAGCTCACGAATTGCATCTGGAACCTTAGGCATCGTATCAATATCAACCGTTATGTACTGAGGCGTTGCCTTCGGCATTGTCTTAACTAGAGACATCTACTGAACCTCCTATGCCTATCATCTGCATTGCAGCCCGATCATACACGCCTCCGACCTCAAAGGTTCTCCCTAGAAACTTAATTGAATTTCCTGCAGTAGTACCTGTAACGACTAGTTGATCTTGGAATAAAGGTGCTCGCAGGTATAGAGGTATAGCATTCTCGTTTTTTAAATCGCTCAATATAATTGCTGTATTCGGGTCATTCTCTTCACCGAATAGAAACTTTTCAGATGCTGTTGCCGCAGTAGTATATGCAGTGTAGACCTCAACACCTACAGATGCATTAACATCAGCTGTATGTAGGATATATGACCGCATATCCTTCTCGTTAAATGTGTCCCCAAAAGCAATAAGTCCGAATCTCAGCTTTGAGTCGTAAGCTATCTGATTCTTGAATATATCATGCCTATAGTAAATTGCACTCCTAGGCTGATTTCCAGATGCCGCCTCCAGTCCGTACTTGGCTACATAATGACCATTGCCAGAGGCATCGTCTATCGACATCAGGAAAATGTAATCGCTATAGTCATTTGGTGCAGGATTTACATCAGTAGATGGCTGTCTGCATGAAGCTGAAGCAGTTATCTCCGCATCCATCTCCGATACAGATCCATACTTATAGTCAAAGGCTATAGTATGGATACTGGAGCCAGTCTTATATCCCTTGGGTAAATGTATAAAGTGCTCACTTGTTACGACATTATCAATCGCAAATACATATTCTGATTCCGCTTCGCTTATCTCCTCCCAGAAGTCTGTTGCAGCGGCCAACTCAACTGATGGTATAGGCTGGGGTTGAGCTAATGAAAGTTCATATATGCCCTCATATCCAGCGTACACATGCTTCTTGCCACCAACGAGCATAACTGTGTGTCGGAATGAAGGTACGTTTCTGCCTACGTATCTGGTTTTAAATGAGAAGGGGTTCTTTACGTCACCTGTTTGGCTAGTAATGAAGTATCCGTTCTCTCTGTAGCAAGCGAGGTGATCTCCTATTGGCTCCATCTTCATTATCGTGGAACCATCCTCCTGCCAGTCTTGGTAGCCAGACCCAAGACTAATATCAAATACTATACCGCCAGCTATGCTTACGCTTCTATGAAGTTCTGCCGTGGTGTTTGTAGTTTCGGCATAGGCATCAAGATATATGCGTCTTTGCCACTCGGGCTTAGGCTTGTATGTCGCCAGCCCATCCGTGAAATAAAAGGAATCGTCATACCTGCCTACGTAAACCCATGCTGGGGTTGTGTTTGCTCCAGAGGCATCATACGCAACATATACCCACTCGCTTGATCCATCCCAATAAAAGTATCCTGCTGAGGCATGGTAATAGTAGCCTCCACTTATTTCTGTGGCCCATGTTGCTATGTTCTCCCAAGGGTCATCTTGTCCAGTATATGATGTAGATCCTACACGCTGTATTGCTGTTATGTCTACTGTACCTCCTACCTCTTCTGGCCAGTACCACATATAAGGTTGCTTGGTATCAAAGCCGTAGGCTGATACCTTTACTTTATTACCTAATACTGGGTGGTCGTATACTGTCCTAGCAAGGCCAGCCACAAATGCAGAGCCTACTATATCTGGGTAACTAGAAGTGGAGTAAGAGGAGTATCCTCCAGAATTATACCAAGTCGCAAAGTCATACCGAATCGTTTCGGTTATTTCAGATGGCAATCCAGCATCTATTACAAAAGTTATATCATACTGTGGCAGATATGATGATGTTGGCGTTGGGACTAATGCGCCATTTGCAACTATCATACCAAACGGACCCTCTATGTCGGTTATGGTAATTGCATTATTAAAGGACAAGGCTTCATCCTCAAATCCCCTCTGTGTTCCATACAGCTCTATATATGCCTCATCTAAATCTGAATCGGATGCACCCTCGGCGGAATTAAGTGTGGTTGTTGAGCTAGTAATATCACCATCTGTGTCTGAGTCTGATACGCCCAAACTAAAACCAGAACCTGCCATCTTGGCAGTTAGCGTCAATCCATCCTTATCGGATGTGGCAGTAACCTCGGTAGAATCAGAGTTTATCTTGTCCGCAAACTGTTTGGCTATAGTTTCTGCCGTTGAATCCCAAGCAAAGTCCTCAACTGCTGGGCTAGCTGTCGGGTCATTGGTTAGTAAATAAACTTCGTTATTTATGGAAATCTGATATGCGAATGCCACTGTCGGGGCACTTGATGGTACAGTCCTTGTTATCCCCACCTTACTGACTTGGGCTATTGCTTCATCAAGGATGGCACGATATGAATCAACCAAGTCTGGCTTGGTTATTATCATGGACGTCATTGATGTTGTTATGTCTACTGGTGTAGATGCTGGCCTTGCTATCTCTACTGCTGGAGCCGTGGCTGTAGTCGTTGACCAGTTTAATGTGTCGGCTACCTTTACGACTTGGCCTATTGAGCTTATTACAGCTACTGGAGCAGTGCCAGAACTCTGGGTAAATCCAGTAACTGTTACCGCTGGTGCGCTCTGATATCCTGCACCATGGTCATCTATTTTTATGGATAGAGTCGATCCGTTAAGTGTCGGGGTTGCCTTGGCTTGTCTGGTTTGGGTAATAGAAAGCTTAAATGTATCCTCGGTTAGGTAGACTACATAATAATCATCTCCCTCAATAGGGCCACCGCCATCATGCTGTATGACCCGAATACGCTCTCCGTCATCAAGGCCATGCTTGGTCTTGGTAAATACATCGTTTGCACTCTGACCTGTGATTCCAGTTATGGTTGCATTTCCTCCGTGCTTCAGGGAAAGTCTGCCACCATGCTGGCCTGCGCCCGTTACGTATACTGGATCACCTACGCTGAATGTTGCGTTGGTTTTATTTGCAGCAAAGTCTGAGTGGGTCGACGCACATATAACTGAGTTTCTTTCAATTGATACGTCCAGAGATTGATTGAAAAGCCAAGGCTCTCCGTAGGCAGACCACAACAGGCTGTACTGATTCCTCCTTGTTGTTATGTCTGACCCGTATCCAGATAGATCATATACGCATGAGTAAGCACCAGATGAGCTTCCCCTTACTAAATCGAATCCCTTATCTATTTCTACTATATCGCCACACACCAATCGGCCGTCGAAGCTTTGTATCGTCCCAACGCTAGCCACCTTATTTTCTCGAAGACCATAAAGTGGTTTAGCTGAATCCCAATCTGACTTATAGATCAATGGAAGATCAAAGCCATTATTAAGTATCGCATGCCCATCAACCTCCACGCATTCCCATCTGCGAACTCCAGAAGTCCCGTCATCTAAATGGTGAAGACCACTAGCAATAAGCTTCCATCCAGACACTCCCTCTGCTTCATTCCAGTAGGCCTGTGAGCTTTCTATGGCATCATATCTATCTATAGTTGCAGTAACTAAATCCCCTACAGAATAACCAGATCCTCCACTTACTACAGATACTGTATCTATATATGTACCAACTACATTAGCTGTAAGGCTTGCCCCGCCAGAGCCAGCCGTGAGGGTAACGTATCCAGCAGGATATCCATACCCCTTATCTCTGGGTATAACCTCAGTAATTGCTCCGCCCGAAACCTTGGTTACCACCAATACAGCCGCCCTACTTGGAGTGTGCGTGCAGTACTCGGTTCCCGTGGTTGGAACAAATGCAAATATATTCCCGTTTCTTTCAGCTAATAGCCTAGGATTGCCTAGGTGGTCGGTAAACTCATGAAGAAGTCTTACCGATCCAGACACATCCATATCGCCATCCTTTATGTTTTGATGGCCATCTAATAGCTTCCAGCCTTCGCGGCGAATTTCGCCGTCTAGCTCTCTTCGGAAGTTTAGCTTCTCGACATAATTGGATATACCCACAGTCTCCTCGGATGTAGCGGTCAGTAGCCGACCGCCATCAGAGGGCCTTACGGTCTTGTGGACATATCTCTTTTTTGCCATTGAAGCATTACTTCTTAGCTCTCTTCACTGGTGGTTTCTCCTCTGCGCCAGACTCTATGTCTTGCAGGAGTGCCAAAGCGCCGATTACTCTCTGTTCTTGAGTGCTTAGTGCTTTGAGCTGATCCTGTGTTTGGCGGAGTAGTCCCTCCAGTTCTTGTTTTTTTTCCGCAACTTCGTCCTTATTCATTAACTTAGTGTAGCTACCGTTCCCGTTGTCGTGGTAGTTCCGTCAGCCGCAACGTATTGCACCTTCAGGTTACTGCCATCTATGTAAAAGTTTATCATCTGTCCCCCCATCTGGGCTGTCCCAGTACCAACTCCCATTGCTGAAGTATTAACAGTTAATGCGAGATCGTGGCTTGAGGTCGCCCTAAGTATCTTATGGGTATCTCCAGATGCGGTACTCCCATTGGTCATCGACCAATCCACATTAAACGCATCCTCTTTGTGATATATGTGGGTTATATTGCCAGTCCCGTTGGTGTCATAAAGTTGCAACAATGGTTCCCCGTTGCCTTGGATGGAAATAGTGGCGTTATCTATAGAAGTAGAGTCATTGTTGGCTGCACTACTTTGTACTAAAAGTGTAGTTCCTGTGGAATCTGCGCCTTGTGTTATAATGACCTCGGCAGGGTTCGTTCCGCTTGGCCCATATGTGCTTGCAAAAGTAGATGCAGTTGCACCAGTACCCGTAAGTGCATTCGCACCTATGAGTACCTGCCCGTCAACTGTCAACTCATACCCTGTTAGGGGAGTATTGCCGATGCCTACTGCGTTAAGACCGCCATCAACAATTAGCATATTGGCGTTGGCGTCAGACTCTACTCGGAAGTCTACGTCACGGCTATCTTCGTTGATTATAACCGAATTGTAGGTGGCCCTAAATACGCTCTTATCGCAGTTGGGGCTAGTTGTTCCGCTTGCGACTGTATCTGGTACGGCTACAATAAAAGCATCATTTGCGTCATTGGCTCGTACAGCAGCAACAATATGGCCAGCAGGATCTCCCGATACTACCAGTCCAAATTCGGAAGCAGTAAGTGTAGACCCAGATGAAGTTGCGCTTATAATGTCAGTGTCAGAAGCAGAAAACACTAACAGGTATGGGTTGTCGGCTATCGTACTGGAAGTTCCAATACTAAGCTTACCATAAGCCCATGTGTCACCTACTACCTTTAGTTGATAGTTGGTGTCTGCATTTCCGCCGATACCTACGCTGGTTGTGGCGTTGTCTACATCCAAGAATGCTTGGCCGTTACTATGTCCACCTGAGGTGTCATAGTCATATATAAGAAAGTCCGTGCTTGTTCCATCAACCCTGATATTGAGGGAGTTGTTGGCTGACCCTACAGTTCCTGCTGTGGTAGTAAGGAATATCTCAGCCTGTCCACTTGTTAGCGTTCTTATGTGCTGAGATGAGCCAGTAGTGCCTTCAAGTATTATGGCTGCAGTATCAGAAGATTCTGTTATTATCAATTCAGTCGAACTGGCAGAATTATCTCCGACTATCTGTGTATTGCCATACACCTTTAGCTCATACGTAGAAGTAGCAGCAGCTCCACCGATACCTACGTTACCTGTTGCGGTGTCGATCTGGAGGGGGTCGGCAACCTTAGTATTGGATGTGTTGTATATGTCGAAATCAATCTTACCTGCTTCATTTGTTATAGTAAGCCTATCATTGGTCTCGGCCGTATCTTGAAGGTCGATACTCGCACCTTCAGTGCCCCTTAGGATCAATCTACCATAACTGCTAGTGCCTGTAGCTTGTGCAAAGATATTTGCCTCCCCACTGTCAGTTGCGTCCAGAACTCGTAACTCCGTTGGGGAACCTGTGCCATCCTCTACAAACAATGCACTACCCTTGCCAACTAAATGGAAGTCAGATGCAGACATTCCACTTGGGAAGCCTACTGTTGCGTCTGTATTGATGAAAACTGTATCCGCACTTGAGTCAACGAATAGAGCGTGGGTTTGACTGTCTGACTCTACTCGGAAGTCATATGTACTTGTGCCTGACTCGTTGACTACGATGGATCGGTCGAAGAAGTCTGATTGTGGAGTTAGCCCAGTCAGCATGGACTCAAACATAGTCTTACTGATGGAGCTTGGAACTGCTGTGGCACTACCACTAGCAGCAGTCCACCCCGTAACGGAGGTGTCGAAGTTTATGTTAGCCATGGGATGCTGTGGGTATCAAGGTTAAGCTATTGTGTACTTGAGGTCGCCTACGCCAAACGTGACAGTAGTATTTGTTCCAGACACCGTAACTCCTCCACTTGCAATCGGCATTGCCAAGAGCGGAATCCATGCGGCGCTATTGCTTAGCGACACATCATCCTCACTGTAAACAATGACAGCATAAGGAATTGCACTACTACTATTCCAAGCCCCAGAAGACTGAGGGAATGAAACAGCTTGAATATTCTTGTATTCACCAGCGGTATTGGCTGTCCATGTGCCAGAACAATTACCTTGGTCGTATCCAGCGGTATCACAGGTGCCTTGGGCAAATACGATGCCTGTTCCAGAACCTCCATTTAGCGTTGTACTAACAAGAGGAACTCTGGTGTAGCCATTTCCACTTACCTCGGTAAATGTGTCAAATCTTGCGGCCAGACTGGAATCCGTTGCTAGTGCAAGCTGAAAGTAGTATGCGCTATTGCTGTTCTGGCTGGTCAGGTTGCCCTGTAGGTCTGAGTAGGTATAGACACTAGATAGAGTGCTTGTGCTATAACTAGTATTACTATATGTACTCTGACTACTTCCGCCAGAGTTTGAGGTCATAAGGTAGTCGCCTAGTAGGTCTTCAAGTTGTGCGGATGCGTGGGCCATGATAAAATAAGGTTGCGGTTAGTATGTGGAAAAAATATGTCTTCTGGCTAATAGTGTCAAGGGCCTTCTTCTTCGGTGTACCACCCTCCATCTGGATTGTTTAAAAGTGTTTGCCCGTTGAATAGATGCGCTACTTCCTCCATTACGGGCAGTATGTGTTTGCCGTAGTCAGCGTGGTCAGGGTTATCTATGGTGTGACGTTCTGCGTACTGAGCAGCATTGGCGTTGGGTATACCTAGTGCATCTTCAGCCTGTTGATTGGCAGCGTCCCATTCAGAAACAGTGTCGATCAGTATGTATTGCTTTGCCATTAGAGGTTGTATTTGCCCGCAAGGTAGCCTTCACACAGATCACGATTTGAGTCGCTTAGTGTGCCTTCAAATATCAGTAGTTCAGCGATTTTTCCGTTCATATAGTAGGAGGTGTTTTTGCCTTTCCACATTCCAAGAATCTGTCCGTTAGTACCTTGCGAACCCGGATTTCCACTTGCGTGTGCGCTTGAATCCTTGCGAATTGTTGAGGAGGCACCATTGAGGTGGATCGTAAATATGTGCCAGTTGGTATCTGGTGAACCTGATGCTGGCGCGACCCATGAACTACCTGCGTATGTACCCCAGCCCGTCGAACGCATCGAGAAGTTTACACCTCGGTATCCGCTAGGGTCGTCGCGTCCGTCTATTGCGTTATTACTACCGCCGCCACTCGTAACATCGTATTTGCAAACGATAAAGGCGGTCAATGGTTGTGATGTGTTGCTGCCGTAGTCTACCTCTAAATAATCAGCATTAAAGTCAATTGCTGGCAGACTGTTGATTTCGTTTGTACTGTATACTGGCTGGGTGCTAGATGTGCTATTGCTCGCGCTTACGCTACTACTGTGCCTTGATGTCCAGCTTGATACACTATCACCATCGGTTTTGCCTGTTATGCTTTCAGCGTCCAGCCAGAGCAGTTTATCAGTTAAGGCTTCAACTTGGCCTTCTTGTGTTATTGCTGTTGCAGTAGCGGAGCCTCCTATGACTATGTTACCTGTTGCCGCTGCAGATACTGGAGTGTTTGTGCTTGTTGTTGATGTAGCACTGCCACCAAATACTATATTGCCTGTAGCTACTGGGTTTTCGGTTGATGACATCTGTGCGGCTCCGTCTGCCGATCCTGTTAATACAATACCTCCTGCCGCTACCGCTGAAGCTGTCGATGATGTGCTCGCTGTAGCCGATCCTGTTAATACTATACCCCCGCTTGCGGATGCGGATTCTGTTATGTTCCCAGCGCCACACGGGATTGGGAATGTAATGGGGAATGTTAGTGGCCAGCACTCTACTGTAGGAGATTCGGTTGATCCTGTTAAAACTATACCTCCTGCCGCTACTGCAGATACTGGAATATTTGCAATTCCTGTGGCTGATGCTCCTATGACTATGCCACCAGATGCAGTTGCTGATATTGAAGTAGTTGCCGTTGCGGACCCAGTGCCAGTAAATATTATGCCCCCTGCTGCACTTCCCAAGACATTCGTATTTGATGATGATGTCGCTGATCCAGACATAACGATACCACCAGATGCCGATGGGCTTAATGTTATGCCTTGGGCTGTAGCGGAAGACGCTCCAGTTAAAACTACATTGCCTGTTGCTGATGCTGGTGCAGATACTGCTACTGATGCAGTTGCTGATCCTGAAAGTGAAATATTTGCCGATGCTACAGCTGGGGCTATTGCGCTTGCCGTAGCACTACCGCCAACTGCAATACCTCCTGCCGCTGTGGCAGAAATCAAACCGACTACTTGAATTCGGTATGAGTTTATGAGGTTTATAGGCATCGACCTACTTCCTCATGGATTTCTTACCCCTGCATTTCCACTTCTTACGAGAAAGGTCATTGGGGCAAGGTGGGTTCTTGCATTTCTTTATCTTTGCGGAGCGTGCACAGTATGCATCACCCTTCTTGGTGCCCGGACGGATTCTATCCCCTCCGCCCTTGGCTTTGCCTGCCTGTCCATAAGATACTTTTCGGGAGCGACCCGTCTTTGGGTTTTTTACTACCTTAGTGAATCTTTTGCCCTTAGCGGGCTTCCTCTTGGACTTCTTCCGTGGCATTAAGATATAGTGGTTAAAGTGGTTCCGTATGGGAATGTTATCGGGAATGTTATGTTCCCGTCAGAGGATGTTATTGTTGTCGTGCCTAGGGAGCCGACAAGAGTTACCTTGAGGCCAGAGGCTCCTGTTCCAGCAGATGAAACACTAACTGTAATCTCTGAGTCCATCGTAATTCCAATGGGTGAGCTATTTATGCCTACAAGTGAGCTTGCTGCTCCTGCTGAATATGTAGTCTTTGATCCAACGCCTAGGTCTATCTGGTTTGTGACGTTTGATCCATTTACCGCAACAGTAAATGATGTATTGCCACTTGATGATGCTGAGGTAAGTGCTCCACGTACATCAACTAGGCTATAGTCATAAGGCATCCTAAATGTACAGACAGTTCCCGTTGAGACGTTTCCTATCTCCGCTGAGCACGCGAATGTAAAGCTGTCTAGCCCTATATTGGCCTCTAGGCTTGCTATCCTACTGTTATGTCCAGAAACTGTAGCACTTGTTGCTAGGGTCTCTATATATGTCTCTATGGACTGCAGTGCAGACTTTACAGTAGAAGAGTCGGGTATGGTTCCGCCAGTAAATGTGCCTAGGTTTTGCGCTAGGGAAAGTGTTCCAAGTAGAGCGTGTATTGCTGAAAACTCAGCGTCATTTGATGTTATCTTTGCATCAAGTGCATTATCTGCTGCTACCCTAGCGCTTGTTTCTGCGGTATCGGCTGCAATCCTTGCATCCTCTTCTGCTTGTAGTTCAACTACTGTAGCTAGCTTATTAATTAAATCGGCAAACTGTGCCTCCGTTGGAGTGTCGCCATACTGAAAGTATGACTTCAATAAATCCCTAGTTGTTGTATCTGTGGTCATCTTAATTCACTTGGTATGGCCCAACTGTTGCGGTAGATACGGGGTATGGATTAGTTAGGCTGGTTGGCTTGTACTCCCTTCGCTCTCTGTAAATCTCCTGACGCTCCTTCTGGTATTGCGTGGAGTGAGACTTGTACATATTTAAATCTTTATCGACCTCACGCTGTAGATGCGCCTTAATGTACTCCGCAACGGCCTTAGCCTCACGCTCATCAAATACTACCTCCTCGGTATCCCTAGTAGTTTCAAAGTAATCAGGTGTATCGAAATGCTTCTCGCCCCTCCACTCAATAAGTAACTTCTCGTCCTTGGCTAACTGGGGAGCATAAATAAACCCATCATCTCCAAATGATATTGTTCTGTGAGGAGTCTTTCCATCCAAAAGTAAAGCTCTGTCGTCCCAATCTATCTGCCTGACTGGATGATATGCGCTTTTATCTAAGGTATTTACTCCCTCCATAGGGAACTGTCTTATGTAAACCCTATCAACCATTGAGAACTGTTTGTCAAAGCTTCCCTCATGGGCGCCTTCTTCTGTTGGGGCCAGCACATTTGCTTTAGCCCAGTAAGAAGATGTCTCTGGGTCAGAGCCTAATGGCGGCTGGGTGATTGCGTCATCACTTCCTCTGATGGCTTGATAAGATTGTGCTCCATACTTTGAGTTTACGGAAAGGTTTCTTTTTGTGACTATATCACCAAAGGCGTACTGCTTTGTTGAACTCCAGTCAGTTACTATATCATTAGACCTATAGCTTTCAATTGTCGTGGCTCGCAGCTCTGGTACATAACGCTGTAGGTCTATGATCGCAGAGCGCATCAGTTGGTTAATGTACTTCTGTACACCTCTTCCTTTCCTTTGGGCATCCACCAAAAGGTAAGTTCTTACAGCTTCTTTGAATTGTCCCCAGTTCATCGTTTTTTTGAAGGTATTGCGTAGAACCCTACTACCATAAACATCAAATCAATAAATGACATAAGGAGCAAGCCTCCAGTTAGTTTGACTACATGGAATTCCTTGGCTGGGCCAAATATGAATGAGAATATGCCGCCGTCTGCTCCTGTCTTGGGCATGATGACGTCATACTCAATGTTCGGGTTCATTGCGTAGTATATTAATAGAAAGCAATATGTCATTGTTAGGCTCATGAATAGCATGCGCCTTGTGACTTTTACGAATGGATCTTTAGCGTTGTCCTTTTGCTGTTGCACTGCCGCATCAAACATCTGCTTGTCCCGTGCGGCTATTATTCGCTGCTGCTCTTCCCTTGCGGCGAGCCATCCATTTACAACATTAGCGCCCAACTTAATGCCAGCGCCAATCATTGTGTTAAGTATCGGTCCCGATAACATATCATACCTCCCTATCTAGTAGTTTGTCCAACTTCTGTTCAATGCTGTCTAGCCTCTGGAAAATACTCTTACTCCTTTCCCTTAAACCAGACACATCCTTCTCTAATTCGTTAATCCTATCTTCGTTTTTCTGTATGGCCTCAAATCCAAGCTTAATAGTAAAGCCAAGTGCTCCAACTAAAACTCCTGTCAATATTTGTACGCCTAACACTGCTGTATCATTCATTCTACCATCAACAGCTCCTCTGCCGTCTGTTGTTCAGCCACCACAGACTGAGCATGTATTGGTTTGCTTGGATCCACCATTGATGTTACGAATTCCGGAGACCGAAGCTTTGCGTTTTTTTTTAATCTCTCGTACTCTTCTTCGGTTATCTCTTTGATCTGGGGATAGTTCTTAGCTTGATCTGCGACTGCTTGATTTGCCTTTGCAAAACCAATCCAAGTCCTCCCCTGTAGATGCGACTCAAACTTCAGGCCTTTAATCCCGAAGTTCGCATTTGCTCGTTCCGTATATAAATAAGGCATAACATAATCTTAGCCCAAGACCCGCTGGCGGGGCTCCGAAGAACCCCTCCAGCAGGCGGACTATGTTACGGGATGAATTATTATGCGGTCGTATCCTGTGATCCACCACCTTGAGCGGTACCACCTTCATCAGCATCTGTGGAGTCAGCAGAGAAGCTGTCCAGAACAGGAGCTGTGTAGGTAAGGCTACCAGCGGAACTATAGATACCAGCAGTAGTGCTATCGGTAGTTCCAGTCATGGCGCTGTATTGGTTAGGACCTTTAGCGGTCACACGGATATCCTCAGCGAAGTTTTCGATGATGAGGTGACGGTGAGGGCGATCTACCATAGTTGTCCATTTCGTTGAACGTAGGCTGTATTCGCGCTCAACCGAATCCATACGACAGCGGTATAAGCGATCAATATCAGGGTTAGGGCTCTTGCGAGTAACTGAATTGGTTCCAGCGACACCGATCTTAATATCGGACCAATCAAGGAACCATAACGCACGTGAGCGGCTTTCTGGGCGGTCACTGTCATAGCCAGTTCCATTGTATCCACTCGTTACGTTGACGAGGTCATCGAAGAATGGGTCATGGAATACAGCTAACTGAACGCCGACCTCAGGGATATCATACAGATTGTAATTAAACAGAACGATGCCGTCATGAGTAATTTTCTGGTTAATATCAACATTACGGGTAACGTCCCAACTATACTTAGTTTTGTAGTAGTTGTTCATGGCCTCAAAGATGAGGTTTGCCGTAATGCGGTCTGTCATACAGTCGATGACGCTTACGCGATCACCATCCTGCTCACGATTGCGCTTGAGGTAGTACAGATCGCCAAACACGGAATCCAAGTTGAGAGGATTACCGAGATTATCTTTGATTCTGTTGCCCTCATACAGAAGGGTTTTAATACCCAATGCCTGAGCCTTATACTCAAGAGTACAGGAGCTATCCTCTGGGTCAGTAACCGCAGGCAGGTTCATATAACCTTCTGGGGTCTGCTCAGAGCTGATAGGCTGATTGTACCAAGTTGCACGTGTCCACTGATCTTGTGAGACTTGAGCCGCAATGCGGTTCTGCTCTGCAAGAGGATTGTAGACCATACTATTAAGGAAAGGATTAACCTTGCCATCCATAATCTTGGCTAGGGTTTCCTTGTACTCTTGGTTTACAATGCGGGACTCACGTGTGGTTTGCAACCAGTTGACAATAAGACGCATCGACAGGTCGGTTGGCTGGTTGTAGCACCATGCCTCGTAGTCGTTTACGTTATTTGCAACAGTCTGCAGTACGCCAAACTCTGGCTGGTAGTGTGATAGGTTGTGAGTAGATCCACTAAAGGTGGAGCCATCATGGTCAACGTCACGACCAACTGGACGTAAAAGCAATTGAGCTTCGTCAGTTGTGCCAGATTTTTGTTTTGCGCCAATAACTTCAAACTGTGAGTCGAAAGCGTCAGAACCACCAGTGGTTGTTCCTTCAGCGTCTGTGCGCCAGCCTGAGATTACTACATAAGAACCCGGAAGGAAATAGCGTTCGATGTTAGTGATTGGGGATTTCCAGTCGGAGTTACCCAAGCTAACGTCTACTCGCCAATCTCCATTACGGAGTGAACTTGCAGCTTGACCATGCTCGCCTTGACCAGTTGAGCTGGGGGCGGACATTGCCTTATAGGTCGATAGCGTTTCAGATGAAGCATAGCCGCCGCCAGTAACAATGAAGTAGTTGGCATTGATTACGCTCTTCTGACGGCGCTGAATGTAAGGCAGTATAAGTGACTGCTCGGCTACATTGACCTTATTAATCAGAGGCTTAATATTGGTTACTGAGGAAGTAAGCAAAGTAGTAAGCCCACGTTCCTCAACGCCGAGAGCCTTAGCTTCGGCTGCATTTGCGATTACTCGTGCGAGATCGGTCTCCTTATTGGCTAATGCCGCAAAGTCATTAGGGGTTAAGCCCTTGACCTGTGCTCGCGTTAAGGTGCATCCGGTACTGGAGTCCACCTTCACAATGCGAGGTAAACTGCCACCTTTTACCAGACCACCGTCTGTGGTGTTGGCGCTTGTTTGTGCGCCCGTGATGTCTGTTAGTGCCATTTTATATATGTGGGTTGAATGGTTTAAAACGTCAGGAACATAACCGATGTTATGTGCTAACCCCTAGAAAAAAGTGAAAAAAGTGCAAAAAAACCCCAAACCCGATAAAACAGGCTTGGGGCTGAAACCTCAAAACTGGGTTTTAAATACTAAGAACTACATACCTAACACTGATAATGGAGAGGGCACTTGGTCTTGGGTTTGAGCCTGAGGAGTTCCTCCAGCTCTAGGAGTGGGCTTAGGTGCTGGTGGAGTTGGTGCAGCCTGTGCTGGAGCGGCCTGAGGTCGCTGCTGGCCATTCCTACTTAAGTAGGCTTGCATTGCCTTATTGTGCTGCTCTAGCTCGGATTCCATTGTGGTCTTTGCCCTTGCGTACATAATATCTACGCACTGGTCGTCAGTCCAAGTCCAATATTTCTGCTGATCCGCAGAAGAAAGCCTCAGATATCTTTCCCTTCGCATGAATGGCCTTCCTTGTTGATCCTTCGTTTGACCACCATTAATGAAGGCATCCTGCTCCTTAACCAGCCAATCCCTCAACTGGTCATGCTCTGGATTGTGTGGGTCATAATCTACCATGCCTTTTGATATATCAAGAAAGGTAGATGCAAATCTTGAGGCGTTTGTTACCGCAGTATTTACAATATTAAATTCATAAGGGTTATCCTTCTGGACATCCTCTGGACTTCTATTCTTTAGGTCATCTGCAAGAAACTCTGGAACCATAGACATAGCCTTCTGTTCTGCCTTTTGCTTCTCCTCTTCGACCTTGGGCTTGATTTGCAAGCGTCTAGTTTCAATATTAGTCTTTTCGACTTCTGGCCTGAGGCGTTTTAATGCCCTCTCTTCTGCCTCGTCCAGCAACATTTCCCTTTCTGCAGCACGCACCTCGGCCATATCTAACTGAGGTCGGTTTCTTGCTACAAATTGCTCAAAGTCGTGGTCATCGCTAAGGTTTAAGTCTGGATTCTCCTCCAGTCGCTTTTCGATGTATTCCTTCTGCTTCCTAAAATACTCCTTAAGCTCCTTATCTTGATTTGTATTATTCTTATTAGAGATGTGCTTAACTACCTTAAGTTGCTCCCTCTCCTCTGGAAGTAAAAACTCCTCGTCGTCATCGGATTCAGATACTGGCTCATGGCCCTCACTAGACTCTTCTTCTGGAAGATCGGGATCAATGACCTCCTTCTTGTGTATCCGCTTAACCTTTTTCTTGGGTTCAGCTTCTGCCTGTGGCTCTTCTTCGGCCTGAGGTTGCTGCTGAGCTTCGCCCGATAAGCTGTCTGTTACAGCTTGCCCCCCATCACTTACCTCAGCCTCTTCGCCCTCGGCGGCGGCATAAAGCGAGTCGAATAGGGTAGCACCTACCAGACCTCCGTCCTCTGTTTCCTCTTCACCCGTTTGTACCTCCTCTTGCAGGTTAGGGTCCTCCGTAACTTGTGTCTCGTCCATAGTTCTTTTTGTTTATGTTACTGTGGGGGAGGTTGCTCCTGTTGGGGTGCACCGCCTTCTGCAGGAGGCTCAACCCCAGCCATTTGCTCAATCCCGCCAACACGTTCATTGAGATTCTGTAATGCCTGCATTAATTGAGGCATCTGCTCTTGAAGTTGCTGCAAGAACTGCTCCTGTTGCATACTTTGAGTCAATTGCAGATCCTCCATCTCGTCTGTCTCTAGAAGCAGATCGTATCCTGCCCCGCTCATTCTAAAGACCTCATTTAGCATATCAAAAATTCTTTCCTTACCAACCGACTGAGCTAACTCTGGAACCTGTAGTAACTGCTGTAGCAACTGACCCAGCACCTGAGCAGACTGAACATCCCTAGCTCTCTCGGCTCCATCCCTAGAAGAAAACATATATTCGTGCTGTAAATCCATGGGTAGCCCGACTACATTTCTTCGGCGAGGAATTTCTGGCAAATCCCCAGTATCCTCTGCCTCAAATCCTGCATTCTGAATAGCCTTTACAGTATATCTACCCTTAACTGGAACATTAAATGGCTCTGTTGAGCATCCAACAAGGTGCTCGTAAAGCATCTTTTTTGCAGCAGATCGGAGGTCATCAATTCCGTCTGATATAAATGTATATAAGGCATTCGTGGTATTGGCTATCTCGGTTACTTCTGTTGCCGAGATCTCACGAGGTGATGGTTGCCCTAGCTCCTGCGGAGACAGGATAAGCAGTCTCTCAACCAAGTTAAGTAACTGCAAAATACCTTGAATGCTTTGATTGATACTGCCCGCAAGCTCAGTATGAACATCAACGACATTAACAAAGTTATTTGCGTTAATTCCAAGGTCCGCTGCTTTAGTTCCTGAATAAAATATAGCTTTTGGTTTGGCGTAGAACGTGTCCTCGGCAAGTGCATCTTTTATGTACTCTCTAATTTCTGGGTCTATAGCATCTTGATCAATTGCAATTATTTTCATCATGCCGACCTTCATGAGGTGAAGCATTGATGTCATAATGTTATTCATCTGATCCTGAAAAGGCATAATCTCATGGGCTATTGAGATATTTGCCAACCTGTCGTCATTCTCGTTAATTCCTCCATATATTGCAGGAATAGATGGAAGGAATTCCGCATAAAGAACTGTCGAGTCCGATGCCACAACAAGCTTCATCCATACATCAAAAGGATAATCACCAATGCCCTCGGCTTTGGGATTTACCTTCATAAATAGATTAGTTAGGAACATTCCCTTGTCCTGCTCTTCAGCAGAGTATATCCCTATATTGGCTGTGCGCTCATTCTGGAAGGAAAAGTTATCTTTGGTGCGAGGAAACGTAAGGCTACTTGAGTCGAAGTAATACTTAAAGAACTGCTTGTTCTGGTCATACACGCCGATAAGACTATTGTTAAATTCGATCTTATCGGTATTCCAATATGCAGGGTTCTTGTGCATATCTGAATACTTAACGATATCCCAGTACCCGATCCAGTCAGGGCCAATATTGTCGTTAATCTGAGGCAATGGACTGGACTGATCCCAGAAAACCCTAGTTGGGTGGGGCTTAACAAATGCTACGCCCTCACGCTCAACATAGGATTCTTTTTCGGTCTCCCCAGTAACTGGGTCTGATACATTCCTCCAAGAGACATCCCTAGTCCACCCTTGGGTCGGAAAGTTTACTGTTTTCCCATACAGGAACATGTCACGTATGGCCTGAGAGAAGTGATGTCGGTAACCAAACTGGTCTGCCATAATCTCTATTCTTTGAGACAAAACATCCCCTCTGACCTTATCTATGGTACCTGTGCCTCTCGGCTCGTACTTAAAGAAAGGAAATAGATTGTTAAATCTTGATACCTGAGCGGCAACTCTTCGTGTTACGTAAGACCTAATTAAATTAACAGAAACCTCGTACAGTCTCATTATGTTAATTGACTTCAGAGCATTCTCCTCGTCGTACTCACAGAACTGGTCAGCACAATCAAGTCCCTCTAAGTCCCTATGGCATGACTCTATGTCTATTTTGCCCTGAGCATATTGAAGCAAAGGTATAGTTGCCTTATTAATTGGCAGACTATCCCAAGCAAGGTCAACGGACATATATAAATTCGCGTGCCTAGAGCTAAACATGACTCCATCATGTATTCTAGACTCTATCTTTTCGGTGAGCCTCTCCTTTATCTTATGATCTTCACCGCCTTCTTCTGATGTGAAAATCTCACGCAGGCGCGCCGATGTGCACCCCATCTCCTTTAATATCTTCAGGTCTACCATGGAAGTTAAATAAGTCTACTGTATCGTGTACTAGGTCGTTTAGGTATGCGTGCTCTATAAGTGTAAGTAGTACGCAAGCTGGTCCGTTTAACTTCCCTTTTTCAATTTGCCTAAGAAAGTCCGGATGCGGGTAAGCAATAATGCTAGCAATCTCAGGAAGAGTGAGGTTGAGCGCCCTAGCAAGCCTTTCAGCTCTGCCAAGATTCCACAAGCGTCTAATGCTTTTTTCTTCATAATGCGCGTCGATGATTCTTGAAGCCGTCGTGGAAGATCTGGCTCCATTAATACTCCTCGTCGGCCCCTTCTTCATCCTCTTCGGCATCTTCCATATCCTCGTCCTCTTCGTCCTCATCGTACCCGCCAATTTTATCTACCTGCTCAATGCCATCAACGCTTGCCGCAACTCGATCCTCGGTTCGCTCGGTAATGGTAGCCTCCATAGTAATTCTTACTACATGGCCAGCCTTGCATCCCTCAAATAGCTCGGCCACGTCTTCGTTATCCTCAATGTCAATATGTACGCTGTCTAGATTTTGCATGGTTTTAGAATTGTGTTACTAAATTTAAGTAGGGTCAAGCACCGACTTCAATTATTTCAGATGCTGCTCTTTCGGTAGGCATCATTGCGCCTGCGTTATAATAAAGCATAGGATATGTAAGGGCATCAAATCCATGTATGTACACACTCCTTCTTGGCTTAAATGGCAATGATGGGTCATACTTGCCAGACCTGCCCTTTTCGGCCACAAGACTATAAAACATCTTCTTAATATTTGAGCACCTATGTGAAAGCATAAACTCCTCTTGCTGTAGTTTTGAGATCATAAGCCTAACTCTAGCCTCGACGGAACCAGAAAACTTTGGGGCGGCCTTCATTCTTATGGACTCCATGTCAAAGGATTCGGCCTTTTCGGCTGATATTTGCTGAATATCCCTCACATCGTAACTTCCGCTCCTAGCCCTAAACTGATTGAATGCCGAGTTATCACTTATGTGCTCAAAGGTAAACTTGGTGTCCATTTTATTATTCCAATACCTCATCTGTCTCATGACCTTTGGTATCATGGCAGTGTAAGGCATCTTCTCATTTATCCATATCATCTCGTCGAAACATAACCATATAGTCTTGTCTGAACCAACTAAGCACTGAAGGAATATGATGGCGTTATTTACGGCACCCGGATCCCATCCGCATATTATCGGGTACTTTGGGTTAGGGAGTATGTCATGCTTGGCATCCCCCTTCATATGTATGTTTTCTAGGAAGTAGGGTCTAAATATAGCATCTCCCAGCGGTCTATCTATCCATTCACCGCGAATCATTCGGGCCTCTTCGATAGGATCATCGGCCACAGCCTCCATGACATTATCGTAGTATCCCTTGGGTAGGTTGTCCTTATTCTCTTCTATCTTGAGGTGGTACACGGAATAATCGTCATTCCACTCCCCCTCGTCATTATAAGGTATCTCAAAGAACCTCTTGTATACCCAATGTGATGGGCCGTCAGGGTTGCATGCGGCAGTATATTGCTGTGGCCCACGAATACCCGGACGTCTACCTATCTGCTGTACTACCGCATTAAAGTAATCATCGGTATCCAAGTTAGTAAGCTCATCAATAAATACATAAGATGGCTCAAACCCTTTTATCCTATCTCGTATAAAAGCTCCATATGGAACAGATATTACTACAACCCTAGAGTATCCACCATACCTATTCTCTACATCAACATATAAGTTCTTTTGCTCGTCCCTTCTTTCCTCGGTAATGTTTATACCTAGGCCCTCTGCCCACAGGGGCAGTATCTCAGTCTGAAGCTTATGCCAGACCCCACCCATGGTGGCCTGTGACTTAACGCCAACTACACAAAGAGCTAGAGCATTAAAGTTCTCATAGCAATGGCGTACGAGCTTGTGTCCACCCAGTACATAAGTCTTTCCAGTACCTCTCTCGCCATAAGCAAGTATGTACCTTGAGGAGTCGTCAAATATCTCCCTTTGGGTCTTAGAAAGTGATGGGAGCCATGGCTCTGTCTCCTTCTTCTCGTCATCCTGTAAGTCGCCTAAGCGATTAAGAATTGCGGCTGTATCAATTTTCTTCTGCTTTGGCATTCTTCATACCCATCGCTACTCCCTCTGCGAATGCAAGAGCAACAAAGTATTTAAGTTTCCAAGGGTGCTCCTCTTTCTGGGTTTCATGCTTAGCCTCAAACTCCTCCCAGAATCCATTAATTATATCTGACTGAGTTAAGAACTGCTGTATCTGCTTATTCTTCTGCATCTTCAGCCTTTTGTAATTCTGACAGTGGCTGGAACCCAGCCTTCTTCTTTTTCTTGCCAGCCTCCTTCTCGGTCATCTTGAGCATGGCCTCCAGTCCCCTAAGTAGCCTGTCGTAGAACTTACCCTGCTGTTCGCAGCATGATACATAAAGTCTGGTTTTCATAATCTCGGACTCTTCATCTAAGGCTCCGCTCAGTATTTGATCTCTCAGGTTCTCTGCTACCTCAAAAAGTGTTACGTTCTGACGCATATTCACATTCTGGGTCATCTCCAAGGCTCTGGCCATATGTAGTCCAACATTGCCCTCAAAGCCCTTAAATATGTCCAGCTTCGCAATGTTATCCTTGTTATGTAGCATAGAAGAGATTTCTTCCATGAAGACATCTTTTCCGTTCTTCTGCCAAACCTCCAGACTTCGCTTATCCGATATTGGATCAGCCGTAGGCTTGTGTGGAGCCTTTCGAATTTCAGCTTCTGCACTAGATGGGTCAATAGGCTCGGTGTTAGACCAAAGAGCTTTAAGGGCTGGTGTCTTGTTGATTCTGACACTAAGATAGTTCTTTGTAATGCCTAGCTCCTTTGCTGTAGCATCCCTATCTCCCTCGTTCCTGCGGAGAGCCTCTGATAGCTCTGCTATCGGTATGGATTGCCTATTGGGCATTACTTCTCATGGCTTGTATCAATGGGAGGAATGTTGTCTTCCAGTGTGGAGATACTTTTAAATACTGAAACTTAGCGCCTTTTCGAAGGTAGGCTCCTGCTCTGTTCCTGTCTGCAGAATTGAATATATCGAAGTTGCATGCACTGCAGAAACTTCTCGCCTCATCTATAGGCACGTCACTCCAATCATTCTTTGTTGATATCTCCTTTATCCTTAGTAAGGGTATATCTGCCCGCAGGGCTACCTCTTCATCAGACATCGCAACAACGTGGCTACCTGATAGCTTACGTCTAGCCAAGCACCTAACGAGAGGTGGTGGGTACTTATCAAACCATTTCCAGCTCATTCTAAATCTATATTTATTTCAGCCCACTCCTCTATACATGATAATAGGGGCAAAAAGTTATCCTCGGCTCTTACGTAAGGCTCGTCATTGTGATAGAAGTCTGGGTCTTCATACCCTCTAGCAGGACGAGGAGGTGGCATTTTAATGCATATCACCTTCTTGTCTGTGCCAGCCTTAACTCCTGCTATTATGAATCCGTCAAGAAACTCGGATAAAAGTGGGTTTACTGTTTTTTGTATCAAGTCCGCAGTATCGCTGTCCATAGATTAAAACCCAAAACCAAAAGACACTAGTCAGTCAACTATAAAAAACCCCTCGGCAGGAAGAAAGGATAAGAACCTACCGAGGGGCACGTGGAAGATGTGCGTGGAGTGTCAGGTATACGCACATATCCTGTCAATTAATTTTTTTTCAGAAAAAACTTGCAGTCGAGGATTAATTCACAAAACTGCAGTTTATTCGGCGAACCGATTTAGCCGATAATCTCAAAAGGAAGGTAAAAATGAATGAAGCACTAGAAACGCTTGGCTTTATACAGAGCCAGCTAAACGCGCCCAAAGGACAGACAAATAAGTTTGGCGGGTACAACTACAGGAGCTGTGAGGACATACTTGAGGCACTCAAGCCCCTACTGGAAACGCATAAAGCTGCAGTCACATTAAGTGATGAGGTTTATGATATAAACGGAAACACCTACGTTAAGGCCATAGCCAGCTTACACGCAAACGGCGAGAGCGTTTCAAGCGTAGGCTGGGCGCAAGAAGGCAGTCTCAAGGGAATGTCACCTAGTCAGTGTACGGGAGCAGCAAGCTCCTACGCTCGCAAGTATGCCTTAAATGGCCTATTCGCAATAGATGACAGCAAGGATGCTGATGCGGTCAATACTCACGGAAAAGACGAAAAGCCAGCAAGCAAACCTAAGCCCAAAAAACAAGAGACTAGGTTTGAAAAACCAAAAGCTGTTGAGTTAAATAAAACTGGCGACTGGGGCGACTTCGTGGTTCCGTTTGGCAAAAACAAGGGTAAGCCCCTGAGTTCCCTGCCAGAACAGTCACTCCAATGGTATATTGATAACATTGACAACAAGAACCCACAATTCCGTGCGGCACTTGATGCGGCGTCAAGTGAAGGTAAGAAGCAAATAGAGGAAGCTAAAACACCAAAGAAGGTAGATGAGCTTCCATTTGATCTAGAAGGAGATGACGGAGATGAGCTCCCATTCTGATGATCTAGCTGACGAGCGTGGAGGTATGCCCTCTGCGTCGGGAGTAGAGTCCCTATTCCTCTGCAAGGGTAAGTTTCTTGCGGAGAAGGGACTGCCAGATATTCAGTATTCTGAATCTAGTGAAGGCACAATTCGCCATGCACTTGCTGAAATGGATATGCCCATTGACGAGATTGATGATCCTGAGCGTGCTAGGGCCATCACAAATTCAAAGTTGGCAGTACATGAGCTACGTCAACGCACAATAAAGGGTGAAGGTTATCAGATTAAGGAACAACGGATGTGGTTACGTGACAGTAATGACGTTCCATTCCTTAGCGGTAAACCTGACTATGTTGAAATAATACCTCAATATAAACGTGCGCTTATTGTAGATTACAAGATGCTGTACGGAGAGCACTCTCCTGCTCACGTAAACCCTCAGCTGTTTACGCTGGCGGCTCTCGTAATGCAGGAGAATAAAAATATACAGGAGTGCTTTGTGGCCCTAGTAACTCCTTTGCTTGATCCGATGTATACGGTGTCAATGCTCGATAGGGCTACAGTCAAAGCTTGGGCGGGTAAATTGTATAAGCTGTCCAAGGCAATCAAAAACCCCGATGCCCCTAGGGTGGCTGGAGCGAAGCAATGCAAATACTGCAGAGCCTTACCATTCTGCCCAGAGGCTCGACAACTACTAGAAGAAATAATGGGTAAGACCATTGAGGAGATATCCAAAGACCCTGAAGAACTGGGCAAGGCATATGCGCTGGCTGGAATGTACGAAAAGTTCGCAGCGAGCGTGAAGTCAACTGTAAGGGATAAGCTTAAAAGCGACCCTGAGTCCGTAGAGGGCTACAAACTGGGTAGGGGCATGAAAATTGCCACCTACGACACGGAGAAGGCTCTGCCTATCCTCAGAGAAAGAGGCTTTGACATCGAAGAGATGGACAAGCTGGTAAAACTACAAGAAAGGAACCTAATTAAGATATGGGCTGAAAAAACAGGCCAGTCTACAGCTAAAGCTAAAAAAGAACTACGGGATATAATGAAATCGGCTAGTGCCGTTCAGGTTAAGGAATCTACCGCCCGTATAATCAAGAATACTAAAAAGAAGGAAGACGAATCATGAAAGGTTTCATGAACCATTGTGGCGGTCGCCATATCACAAGAGAGGAACTCGGTAAACTAACAAACCCAGTACCTATGACGGAAACTCACTATCCCATTCGGCATGACTACTTCTTAAACGAAGTGCAGAATGCTCTAGAGAATGCTGGATACAAAATTGTCCATGAGGAGTTTAGCCTACAACGCTTTCTTTCAAAGAAAGATGGTAAGCTTACTCAGGATAATATGTTTGGCCTTATGGAATTGCGTAACTGCAATAACCATGAGGATATGGCTAAGCTTGTAGGCTTAAGGAACTCCAGCACTATGCAGTTTAGGGCGAATATGGGATGTGGTAATCGTGTATTCGTGTGCGACAACCTGAGCTTCTCTGCTAACATCGTAGTGGGCCGAAGGCACACCAAGAATATCTTCAAGGACTTGCCTAAGATGTTAAGTGGTGCAATAACTGAACTCAATAAGCAGTTCGAGGAAAATGAAAAGCGAGTTGAGGCCTACAAGGCTCACTCCTTGGATAGATTGACAGCGCACGACATCATAATGGTTGCTATGCGTGCTGGAGCAATCCCTCCATCAATGCTGAAGCCTTGGGTCAACACCTTCTATAATCCAACGCATGATGCGTTCAAAAATAGAGATTGTTGGAGCCTGTACAATGCATTCACGGAAGTAGCCAAAAAATGGTCATACCCGACAATGCAGGACAGGACGCATCTACTAACCAAAGTAATGGACAAAATGGTTTTAGCCGATGCAGCATGACGTTTTCATATCGTGCGTAGCTCCAAAGACTACAGCACAAAGCTCCTTGCGCTTTACCAAAGATGGTAAGATGTTTAAGGATAAGCGTGGAGTGGCTTGCAGGGATACTTGGGTATCCCTGCTTGCCCCTAATGCGCCAGAGGAACCATTCTCTAAGCCGTGTACTCTGAAGGTTGCATTTACTTGGCCTTGGAGGAAATCAGAGCCACAAAAAAACAAGACCCTTGGGTGGCTACCAATGTATACAAAACCTGACCTAGATAACTTGAGTAAGATTTTTGTTGACTCAATGGTTACTTGCGGATGGTTAGTATCTGACCAGATCATTTGGAAGATGACCTTGATGAAGGGCTGGGGCGACAGAACTGGAGTTCATATAACCCTAGATGATGACTGGGATGAAATTGTAAAAAAAGTAAAAGAAAGGATACAGAAAGGTGAGCATAAGACTAATGACTCAGGCTTGGAGTAACGAGGATGTGGCTGGATCAGAACTACTTCTGCTTCTGGCGCTCTGCGACCATGCCAATGACGAGGGAGTTTGCTGGCCCTCAATTAAGACCCTATCTCAAAAGGTTCGTGTCCAGAGGAGATCAGTGACTAAGCTAATTGAGAAGCTGGAATCAAAGGGACTTCTAGAGAGGCTATCTGTTGGAGGCGGATTAGAGACTTCCGTCTACCAAGTTTCTCCATTGGGCGAGGGGGGTGTCCCACAGGACAGGGGTGTCCCACAGGACAGGGGGGGTAGTGTCCCACAGGACACCCCCTCTCTTTATAAAGAACCATCAAAAGGAACCATCAAAGGCAGAAGATCAAAAATGAAGGAAAACTGGAAGCCCAGTGACCCTAAGTATGCTTCCGAAAATAACCTTGACCCAGAAGGAGCAATTGAGTTCTTCAAGAATTGGGCAATTGGAAGCGGTAAGGCTTATGCCGACTGGAATGCAACTTGGAGAAATGCTTGCAGAACTTGGTTGCAGGGAAAGGGAATACCTGCGCCTTCCGTTGAATTCCCAGAGAAAGACTTCATTAAGTGGATGAAAGAAAAGGGGTGGCTTGAGAAAGCTACAAACCTAGACGTTTACAGAATCGAATACCTAGAAGAGAAAGGACTATCATGACAGAACCAACATACAACCAAAACGCAGAAAGAGGCGTACTCGCCTGTTGCATAATTGACCCAGACTGCATAGGCAGGGCACTAGACAGGAGGATAGATCACACATCCTTCCATGACCTAAAGTACCAAATGATCTTCAAGGCTCTATTATCCCTCTGGGATACCTCCCCTGAGATTGATGAATTAAGTCTACTTGAGAGAATCAAGGAACTTGGTTGGGCAGATGAAATAGACTTTGCCACACTAAATTCAATAAGTGGATCAGTTGAGACGAGCTTACACTTCGATATGTGGGCCGAGATCATAGAGAATGACTCTGCATCAAGAAAGCTGAGAGCTTTATGTAATCAGACTCTGGATTCCATATCACAGCAACGAATCCAGATAGAAACAATCTTGGATACAGTAGATAACGAGGTAATGCAAATCTCCAAGGAGAGATGCAGGAATGAATACTTCCACGATAGCTCTGAGGCTGTTAAGATAGCAAAGTCATCCATTGCTAGGCTGAAGGAAGCGCAAGGGAAAAGCGGCATCCCTTCTGGAATACGTGACTTGGATGTGAGGCTAAAAGGATTTAAGAGGAATGAGCTGACTCTACTGGCTGCAAGGCCAAGCGTAGGAAAGACTGCATTCTCACTTCATTGCTTCCTGCAAGCGGTACTAAAGGATAATATCCCTACGCTGTATCAATCCATTGAGATGTCGGCAGATTCGCTAATGCAGAGAATGGTCTGTTCCTTGGCGAACGTGAAAGCAGATATTATGGTTGATGGTTTGCTTACTGAAAACCAAGAGAAAGCAGTAGATCAAGCTGAGAAAGATTTAGAGAACTCTACCTTCTGGATTGATGAAACACCTTCTCCCTCAGTTGCTCAGATTAGAGCGCGAGCACGGCGACTGAAGAGTAGTGGGCTTGGGTTCCTAATAATTGACTACCTCCAGCTAGTGAGACCAAGAGATCCTCGCATCCCTAGAGAGCAACAAGTAGCAGAAATGTCCAATTCTATTAAAAACTTATGCAAGGAGCTTGACATTCCAATCCTTTTGCTATGTCAGTTAAATCGACAGAGCGAGATTGCTCAGAGAGGACCTAAATTATCAGACCTAAGAGAAAGTGGACAGCTTGAACAAGATTGCGATGTTTGCCTTATGCTCTGGAGACCAGAGGAGCAAAGCAGCCCAAACTTGGTCAGGTGCTCTGTTGCTAAAAACAGAAACGGACAACAAGGATTTGCAGACTTAAACTTTCAAAGGGAAGTCCAAAGATTCGTACCATATGATGATGGTTCAGAAGAACAAGACATCCCAAAAACAACAACCCAAACTAGATTCGGACTATGAAAGGATACGCTAAAGTAGTAATCATGGGCAACCTTACGGCTGACCCAGAAAAGCGAGCGATTAACTCTGAAAATGGAGAAATCACAAAAGTGGAGTTCACTATTGCGGTGAACGAAAGAGAAGATGAGGTTCAGTTCCTTCGCTGTGAGGCGTGGGGAAAGCTGGCAGACATCATCTGCATGGCCTCCAAAGGTGAGCCTGTGTTTATTGAGGGAAACGTCGATCAACAGACCTATCAGGACAAGGAGGGAAACAACAGGACTATAACCAAGTTTCGCGCAAGAGAGTTTCGGTTCTTAGGCGGGAAAAAGGAAGAATAGCATTTAGGGCTGCCATGAACAGGGATGAGATAGATTTATATTCTCTCCCTGAGTCATGGTGGTCAGAGACCGCTAAAATGATAGACGAGGGATACGAAAAGTTTTGGGCCAAAAGGGGAGGTAAGCCAATGCGTGGTGATTTCGAATTTGGCAAAAGCGAAAAGAATCGAGATGATGAAGAGGATGAAAGTAGAAGTTCTTGATCCACCATACCGATTCCTAGTTAAAAGCTTAACCCGAAACGAAAACGTCCACCTAGTAGATTTAGAAGAGTACGATGGTTACGGAGAGTGCTCTTGTGAGTATTTCAGCTTTAACATACGACCCAAGCTGAATAATAACATCAAACCCAAAAAGCAATGTCGGCATCTGAGGATAGTAAAACAACATCTGGAGTGGCTACTAAAGAACAAGTCATCGACGGATTCAAAGCAATAGGAGACGTTTACAGGAATATAGCATCGCACATTGATGCCTATGCTCTGTGGATTGAGAAGCAAGATATGACTGAGGCAGCCTTGCAAATGCAGGTTGAGCTAATCAGCACATTGCATGCAAAGTTCCAGTGATTATAAACTGACGGACGTCCTTCTTGTGCCCAACTATAAGGACCCAAGCACTTGGGACTTAAGGATTATGTCTGCGAAATGGGGTGCAGTCGGAGAGAGACACCTAAAGGGGGAACCTAGTTTTCCTGCCGAACATGCTGGCATGACCCTAGAGGATGCATTATCTGCAAGGGATAAGTGGCAGGAGTTCATCGACAAAAGAGACAATAGACTAAAGAAGGCAGCAAGAAAGGCCAAGAAGAAGTGAGCGACCCTAAGCAGCACGCTGCATCCAAAAAGCCCCCCTTACACTTGATACCTCCAGCACTTAATGAGGCAATGGCATTTGCCCTTGCCTCTGGCGCAAAGAAGTATGGTGCTTGGAACTGGCGAAGAGGATCAAGAATATCAGCAATGACTTATGTGGGTGCAATGAGAAGACACATAGACGCTTGGATTGACGGAGAAGACCTTGATAAGGAAACGGGCGAATGTCACTTGGCTCACATTGCGGCAAGCTGTGCCATACTACTGGATTCAGCAAAACACGGAACCTTTATAGATAATAGACCAAATGCACGAAGTGAAGAAGCTTGAGTCTGTTGCATTTGTTAATCTGCACGGGGAGTGGTTGCGATTAAGCGATGTCAATGTGATAAATATGTCAGAGGACATCTTTGGGGAGGATGTAGTAGAGTATTCACATGAGGGCGAGACGTACACGGCTGTACCAGTATATAGAATGGTGGAGTGTAAGTGAGTAGACCCCTATACGAAACTAAGGCGAATCTAGATGAGGAATTACAAGTCATGCAGACATTCGCGAAGCGTTATGGTTACAGCTTCAAGAAGATACCCATACAGTATCGTATGGACTTTGCTGTGTTCAGAGACAAAAGAATGCTAGGGCTTGTAGAGGTAAGATGCAGGACTTTCTCTTGGAATAAGTACAGTACATTGATTATGAGCATGGCAAAGCTGATGCACATGCAGACTTACTCCAACATGAATATACCAGTAACTCTTTTACTCAAGAATGCAGACGGACTTTGGTGGTGGAGATATAACCCATCAGGCATCGAATACTTCGGATGGGGTGGAAGATTTATAGGTGGTAACGCTAAGCCTAGGGATGACCAAGACGAGGAACCTGTTGGTCATATACACAGAAACGAGTTTAAAGAAGTAGACCCTTCTCTCTAGCCCATTTCGGATTCCTGTGAATCCTTTCGTGGCACTCTCTGCATGTAGCAAGCCACGTATCTTCGTTAAGATAGTTCTTACCTCGGCCCGCCACGTGGTGTATATCTGTTGCCTTTCGGCGGCGACACACTTGGCATTGGGGGTATTTCTGTAGGAAGGTCTGGCGTCTCTGGGAGTACGTCTTGCTCTCCTCCTGACGTTTCTTCGACATTGGCCTCAGACGACCCGTTCTCTTCAGTGGTGTCTTGCGCTTGAGTGGTGTCCTCTTCATTCATGAATGTATAATGTATGCGGCTGCTAGAAAGCATATAACCCCTACCCAGCCAATTAAAATTACTGAACTAACTCCCTCCATCCTTCTTGTCCTCCTTAACCTTCTTCTTTCCATCCTTATCAAGAGTGAAGGGCTTGGGCGTGAATGGTGATACCACCTCTTGCACCTTTTCCCTGCGGCGCTCGACTTCCTTGTCATTCAGTTTTTTTATTGTGTCCAGATCCCACATCTCTTTTTAAGTGGTTCTCAATGTTGTGCATGTCCACAACCTTCTCTAGTGTAAGTTCCGTAATCTTGTCATTTGGGACAAATCTCCACCGAACTTCACCATTTTGCCTTATTTGAAAAACTGTGGTCCTTATTCCTATGCTGCTGATAATTGCGCGCTTGTTGTCGATTAAACACTCGTCTCCTACACTCCAGTTGGGGCTTGCATAGAAAGTAATACCTGCGGCTAACTTGGCCAGCATGTCCTTTATAAGCATCCATACCACTAGGGACAGACCTACCCATATAAGGTGCTGCATGTAGTCTTTGAGATAAGCATCTATTGGATTAGTTTCCATGTTCTTCTCCCCATCCAAATGGAGCGCCTTGGGTTTTTCTCCCCCAGCATTCCTTGCCTAACATATTACTGTATGGAGCATAGCATCCACAACCAAGCTCGCTGTTGTTATATGGACGACAACGCTTCCATACTGGATCATAAACTGGACACATGTAGCAAGCATTCATTCTTTTACGCCATGTAATTGGCGAAATCCTCTTACCGAATAATAATGACAATAGCCCGAATATCATTTTTATCCAGCCCAAAATAGAAGGCTTTGATACCTTAACTACGTTAAACCACTCCTTTAATCGTCTCTTACTAAACATTACTCGACAGCATTTAATAGGGCTTGAACACCCATATCGTATTCGTCTTGTGTAATTATATCAGCATCAACCATTTTACTTAATTGATCTTCTATTCCCGCAGGATCTTCTCCGTTTGCTACCCTCTGTATAACTGCATCTGCGATAGATGGTGATGTTTCCCTACTCACAGGGTTAGCATCTATTGGCTCGGATGGCATTACACCAGAAACAGCTCTCTCTATAAACGGATTATCTGGGCCTACTAAGGGTAGGGAATCGGTGTCTATCAAAGTAGATTGAACGTCTGGCGTGTAATCGGTTGCAATTGGTTGCGTCCGAGGAGGCATTGTACTTGCACTTACCATTGGTTGGGACATAGCGGAACCTGTTGTAGGTGTAGTATCTGCCCTTAACATCGGCGGAGACATGGCTGAACCTTCAGTAGGTGTGGTGTCTGCTGTAACTGGATTTGATACCGCACTACCAGTAACTCTATC
>CEQK01002477.1_pt1 | contig 51057 bp, 51 predicted proteins | sample 531051 | NCBI WGS metagenome assembly CEQK01 (sample SAMEA2621229, study PRJEB7988) | marine metagenome | biome: marine biome (ENVO:00000447); feature: deep chlorophyll maximum layer (ENVO:xxxxxxxx); material: "saline water (ENVO:00002010), including plankton (ENVO:xxxxxxxx)" | depth 150 m
AGTATAAAGGTTTCTAGCAACAGCTACGCCTTTGTTATTTTTAGGGAAGAAAATTAATTTACTGGGCTTTTCAGTAATACTAGAATGAACAACAGGCAACTTAACTCCATAGATCATAGGAACTTCTATGTGAAGAAATGCTTTGTTTATTACCCTGAATCCGTAGAAATTATCTTCTACTAAAATCATCTTCTTAACATCGCCGCTCTGTGCAATGTCTACTAAATCCTCAACCCGCAGCAATGATCTTCCGATGCTGAAGGTGCTTTTAAATAATGGTATCACTCCTGTATTTTACAAGAGTTCCATAGGTTTGTCAAAGGAAAAAGCAGGGCATCCTTCATATTTTGCTTTTTCTATTTTTAAACCGTCTACAGCTTTTTTCTTTAAATCTTTTTTATGATCAGCAGACCCTACCCGCTCTCCTTTTTCATTTACTAGAACATAATAAGTTCTAGGAAACTTGAATGGACAGTGCCACATTGGTGTTCCATCTTTTTTAAGCTGTCCTGCGTAGTCTGCTCTACCACAAACAACCTTGCCAGCAAACCCAGCATCCCTGTCAAGATAACCCTTATCAAAGGCTAAATTTTTAGAAGCTGATACCTCATTAAAATTATTAATAATTTGTTGCACCTCTGTTAAAAAATATTCAAACCCCTCAAGTTCATCGTCTTCTAGGGGGTCCATAGTGCAATTCCCTTCGTTGTTGCAATCAAACTTTAAAAACAGAAACTCCATCTTTCTTTTCAAGAACTCTGGGTATAAGTGTTTTACAGCCAAACAATACATTAAGTTCTGCATGTTGTCTGTGTAGTCTTTGCCTGAAAATATTTGCTTTGATGTTTTAAAATCTCTTATGATAGCTTCTTTCTTTCTCTTGAATAAAAACAACTTATCAATAAACCCTAGTATTCTGTAGTTTTTACTTCCTTCTGTAACAGAAATATCGAAATCTTTTTCACTTATTGATTCAGTTGGCTTGCCGCTTTTATCACCAAAGAAATCAAAATTTAACCCCTCTACTGTCATTTGATTTATGAGATCCATGTTCTCAAAATCATCTATACCGTGTTTTTTAGCATAATCCTCTATCATCCTTTTTACAGGAGCAGAAGCATAAGCGTTTTGTGTTTTTACTATCCTTGTATAATGTTTTCTATGCTTTGGGTTGCCGAGGTTTTCAAATACAGCATGGCAGATTGTTCCGCGCAAACTGCCCTCATTCGCTTTATCAGGCAGCTTTAAGTGATATTTGCACCAGTATTGCCAAGAGCATGTTTGAAGCGTCTTTATGCGTGATGCAGATAGAGGCTTGTTCTCAGAATTCGTCATAATGAAATGAGTTTTTCTTTACAAGCTTTGCTAAAGAAGAAGAAAAACTTTTGTTTACACCTCTCTGATTCATGCCTTTTGCAATCTTTATGATTTTAGACATGGATTCTTGATGTTGTATATTATAACAATCTGAAGCGTATTTTTCTATTTGATCTTTGGTCATTTCTCCAAAGTCATTTTCTTCTGGGGGTATGAAATATATTTTGTCAAAATCAATTGACTCAACCAATTTAAAAATAGATTTAATTGCACCTTCAAAACCTCTGTTTACAGAAGAAGTGTGATCATTATTAAATGATATAAAAACTTTTTTTATTGGGAGTAGCGATAGTCTTGCTATAAACTTTGGCGAGATGTTCAAACCAAAAGAAACAAGAACATTTTTTACGCCATTGTTATATAGAGATAAGCAATCACCTACAGACTCTACAATGTGAACAGCTTCTTTTTCTTCTATAGCTTGTTTAACTTCGCCTATATTGTAATATGGGAAGAACCAAGATGATGATTTGCCCATATGCAACCATTTAGGTCTATCGTCATTGGTCACTTTTCTACCAGAAAAACCATGTATTCTGCCATCTTTCCTAAATACAGGAAAAATAATTCTCTGATACATTTTGCCAGACATCGCCAACCCACACTTAAAGTCCTCAAGAGTTTCTTTGCTAATACCTTTTTCTAGGTAAAAATCGTGATGAGGGACAAGGCGACTTAATACTTTCGTAGAAAATGTTTTTTCTTCTTTCAATAAGTGCTTTTGTTTGATTCTTGCACCTATGTTTACACCATTGTCTTTTAAATAGTGTTTTACCGCATTAGGATCTTTAGTGTTTAGAGTCTTTTGAAGCAGTGCCTCAAAAGGCATAAACTGAGAATCTTCTACATAGTCCTTCCAGACTCCAGTATCCTTATAAATCTGAAGGGCTGTCGAGTTATCGCCAGATCTGTATACTGCATTTGTTCTCCAGTAAGATCCATGATCCTTAAGGCGATACCCAAGGTTCTCTAATACTTCTTTATAATTCATTCTAAAACTTCGTCTTGAAATGGTTCATTAAGATAGCGAATTGCTTTTTTTAAAACCTTTGGATCATCGTTAAATTTCCCAAGAGCATTATTGCAATCATTACATATCCATCCTCTAAATTCTCCTGTTTCGTGATTGTGATCTAAAACAGGCTTGTCACACTCTCTACCACATATTGGGCAAATTATCCATTTAGGAGTTTTATGTGTCTTTTTAAGTTTAGCAGATTGTTGACCTATTATCTTGTAACAATTTTTGCAGCCATGTTTACGATATTGTTTTGGATTGCCGTGTTTATCTATTGTTGTTAAATGGATTGGAAAAAAATCAATAGGGAGTTCTTGCTTACACATTTTTTGGCAAACTCTATATTCTTCTCCTTTTGGTTTATCATAAGTATCCCAAAACTCTGTTTGTTCTCCTATCAAGCCCTTAAATTTATTGGTATTTCTTCTGCCTCGTTTGTATTTACCTCAACTCCCCCTCCATTGAAAGAATTTACTATATCCTGCAAATCACCACACTCAGTAATTCTGAAATTTTCTATATTTAAATTAATAAAATTTTGTTTCTTGGCTCCATCTGGCATTTCAACTGGGTGTATCGCTCTCAGAGCATCTTTGCCAAGGTGTCTACACTTTAAATTAATTAGTTTGTGGGTTCCAAAGTTAGCTCCTTCTTCATGTATCTCATCTGCAACTTTTCTTCTCAGTAGAAAAAGGTGTGAGCAGAACTGAGTGATTCCATCAGACAATGAAACAACACTTTCATCATCAACTATGCCACCTGCTCCTCTATTATTGGTAATTCCTAGCCTGTTAGATTGAACAGAAGTAAGCATTGAAACGCATGGTTTGCCATCAAAAGACAAGTCTCTTTGGATAGTCTGTTTGAACTTGTGAACCATGTAGGAAACCTGTTGCCAACCATCAACCTTGCCAATGCTACCAAAGTCACTCTTAATATAGTCAAAGCTAAAAATCAAAGGGTTGCCTCTTCCTATCTTGGAGAAATAAAATCTTTTAAGTAGAGAACACATCTCATCTGGAGACAAACCTGCGACATTCTCGTAATAAAACTCCATGTCTTTAATTTTACTCCAAGCTGATCGGACTTTAGCTACGACTTGTTCTACTGTTAGGTTTTTGTATCCTGTTGTCCTCCATTTGCCTGTCTGTAGAAGCCATACAGGTATTCCTGTCATTGCAGAGCATTGCCTGAAGATAAGCTCCTCTTCGCTCATCTCACCGTTATCAAAATGAAGCACGGGGACATCATGTTCGGCAGAAACCCTAGTGCTATAGTCCATGCAAAAGTTTGTTTTACCTACTCCTGATCTAGCGACAATAACAGATATGTTACCTGCGAGGAGTAAAGATCCATACATTTCATTAATTCTTTTGTGAGGACCAAGCATCCCAAAGTCTTCTACAGGATTATTCCCTCTATCTTCGACAAGCTCCTCCATCATATCAAACAAGTTGACTGGACCAGCTTCTGTCATCTCAAAATCTTTAATGTTTTTATTATAGATTTGATCAGACTGTTCTATAAGCTCTCCATATTTTAGATTTGGGTCTGCATTCTTAACAAATGATGCCACCTTCTTACAGCTAGTGTAAATCTCTCTACGAGCCGTATACTTCTTAAGCTCTTTGACAGAACTTAAAAATATATTTTCTGTGATCTTGTAAAAAGCTAACGAGAATACATATTCAGCAATATCTACACTGTCAGGAAAACTAACCTTAAGCTGCTGTATTCTTTGAACAAGAATTGTCTCGTCAATATTTTCTGCATTATCTAATGCATTTTTTAATAATTTAAATATAGATACATTTACCTTGGAGTCCTCTGAATAAAAGTCACTTTCATTAACAAAACTAGATATCTCCTCCCACTTGTGTTGGTGCTGAAGAATGCCGCTTAATACTTTTTTCTCTAGATCAAAGGAATAAATCATATAGTGATATCGTCATCTTTTTTACTCATTGCCATCTCTATTAGTTTACCAAGAGCCATGTCAACACAAGGATTTTCTGTTTTGCTTGTCATGCTAGGACAGCCTTCTTTGTTAACATAAAGTAAAATAAATCCCTTATTGCCGCCATTTGCTGATCCTGTAGAGTCGTAAACTTTATCTAGCAAAGATTGAGGTATCCCTCCACTGCTTTCTTCTTCTTCTAATTTCATTTTAAAAGTTTTATTAAATTCTTTGGGTATTTTTTAGAGTCTAGCACATCAGACTCTAATACCCTAATAAGTTTTATTTTATTAATATCACAAAAGTATTCTTTCTTCTCGTCTCTCTGTAGTTGTTGGAGAAACTTCTGGCGAGAATTAGAATGAAAAAACTGATTATATCTATAGTGCTGATTGCCGTCCACTTCAATGGCAATCTTTTGAGTCGCGTTATAAAGATCTAGAGTCATTCTAGTTCCAGCGACAGGAAACTCTTCAAAAACAACATCTGCAAACCAATAAGGTTTAACTTGGTTTTTTACATCTTTTTGTATTCCACTTTTACAATCGGAGTCCCAGTCAATAAGATATTTACTGACATTTTTTATTTTTCTCTCTCGACCATTAGAACACAAAAATATCATTGCTTGAGAATATTTTCTTTTACAAAGTCAACAAGAAGCGAAGTGATTTTTTCATCTGACTCTAAAAACTCATACACGGATTTAATTCCTTGATAAGAATCTTTGGTTTCAATCTTGTTATCGGTTAGATAGGTTTTTATCTTCTCATCAAGTTTGATCCAAGCTCCTGATTTCTCTAGGTAGCCCCACATCAAAAGCATGTCAACAACTTCTCTCTCAAGCCAAATAGACCTACCGTTTTTGCGGCCATGTTTTATTGGATAAGTTACAAGTTGCCCTGTGGCTTCATTAGTCGATTTCAAAATCATGACCTTTGCGTTGTGACCGTAAATCTTGTTATCTGGAGTAATTTGCTCTGTTGGTTTCTCTAGAATCTTATCTCCTTTATTTTGTTTTTTGAATTGGAGAATCCAGTCTGGATAATGTAAAATTGCATTACCGCCGCTACTGTCTGTTTGATTATTGGGGTCTTGTTTAGCATACATGCTAGTAGTAATACTTGATCTTATTTGAGAGATCATAATGCACATGTGACCAAATTTACTCATACCTAAACTAATTCTTTTCAAGAAATCGGAAGTCATCAAAGCTCCTCCTGCTACCTTTCTAGCATCAGAAGACCCTTTTTCTAAATCTTCTTTTGTGATCAATCCATCCATGCTGTCGATTACAATGCAGAACTTTTCTTTATCTGGGTTATTTTTAAGTAACCCTCTGAGAAAGTCAATCATAGTGTCCATGATATGGCACTCAAGAACTAGACATGTCCCCACATCCCACTCTTCCGCTGACTGAACAAATTTAATACCCGCTCTATCTTTAATCTCTTGGCTGAGTCTCCCTTCAGCCATTACAAAAAGTCCTTTAGAGTTCTCTACATTTTTAAGCATGTTATGCATAACATGAAGAGCTTCATTTGTTTTGCCTCCCTCGTTAGCTCCAATAAATCTGTGCAAACCAGAACCAAAACCACCACCCAGAACATGATCAAGAATCATAGAGCCACTAGAAACTAGATAAGGCTCTGCTCCCTCCTCTAAATTGTAGTGATACTCTCTATTTGATTTGAGGAATGCCTCTGTGTAGTCCTTTGATCCGCTTTTTTTCTTCATTTTAGTCATTTAAAAAATCTCTTAATGTTTTTTTCTTTTTGCTCACTATATCTTCACCGAATTTTTGCTTTGTGTCAACAAATTTATCTTTTTCTGGTGGCTTATAATTAAACTCTTTATATTTTTTTTCTAAATACTCTCTACCTTCTTTAGTTAAAAAGTATTTAATTGTATTTTTAAATACAAATGGAGGTTTAACCTTTGATAAAAAATCTACATCATTTTTAAATTGCTCAAAAACTTTGGTAGCAGTATGCATCTCCATTCTCCAGTCACTTGCTTTAGATCCAGCAAGCATTCTCTTTACAAATTCTCTACGCTCTGTAAAGAATGGTTTTGCTTGTTTCTTCTTTGTAGGAAGGAACTTATGACCACAATCGCATACACTAACTCTAGCGCCGACTATAGCCTTACAAGATGGGCAGGTTTTTTTACCTCTTGGCATAAAGCCAAGATATTCTCATGAATGTATATGTCAAGTCAACAGTTCTATGTCGTGCCTAACCATCTTATCCACAAGATTAATAAAATTAGTTTTTGGCTCCCAGCCTAGTTCTTTTCTAGCTTTTGTAGAATCTCCCAAAAGAAGATCTACTTCTGCTGGTCTGTAGAATTTCGAGTCAACCTCCATAAGCAAATCAGTAGAATGATAATATTTTGTATCGATTCCTTCTCCCTCCCATCTACAGATTGATCTGTGAAAACCAGCAAAATTAAATGCCTCTTCTACAAATTCTCTGATTGTATGAGTTTCATCTGAAGATAACACATAATCTTTTGGTTTATTTTCTTGGTTCAACATTTTCCACACACCATCTACAAAATCTTCAGCGTCACTCCAATCTCTTTTTGTATCAACATTGCCTAGCTTTAATGTTTCAAAAGGACGCTCAGAAACATAATTCTGTGAAATTTCAGCGACTGCCTTCGTTATCTTTCTTGTCACAAATTCCTCTCCTCTTCTAGTCCCTTCGTGATTAAATAGCCAACCTTGAACAGCATATAAATTATAAGAGTCCCTGTATACCTTGACTAAATGCCTTGCGGCGCATTTAGAAGCTCCGTATGGACTTCTAGGTCTTAATGGATGCTCTTCTGATTGTGGTTTACTTACTACGTCTCCAAACTCTTCAGAACTACCAGCATTATAATATCTGCATTCAGGACAATGTTTTCTAATCGCTTCTAGTTGATGCAGAACAGCCATACAGTTAGTTTGCATGTGATTCACTGGCATTTGCCAACTTGTGCCTACAAATGAATTAGCCGCAAAATTTATAAAAAAATCGGGTTTGTGTTCAGAGATTACTCTGTCAATGTTTTCAGCATCAGTGACATCTAAATCAATTAAAAAGAATCTTGGGTTATCTAAAACATGATCTATATTTTCATGATTTTTAACACTTAACCTACGAACACCCCCTATGATAGTATGCTCTGTATTTTCAAGAAGGTAGTCCACCATGTGACTTCCGTCTTGCCCAGTCACTCCTGTTACAATTATCTTTTTCATTTATTTTTAATCCAATCTTCTAAATTATTTTTTGCTTTCCAGCCCAAGTGTTTTTTAGCTAATTCATCGTTGCATTCTACGCTTTGAGCTTCTCCTTTTTTGTCTTCAAGGTAAGTTATACCAAATGATGGTTTATACAGCTTTGCAGCTTCATTTAGAGAAAATTTTCTACCCCTTCCTAACTCAAAAATTATTCCATAACTTTTTGTTTCCCATATTTTAATTAAGCCATCAACAATGTCATCAACATGAGTAAAATCTCTTTCTTTACTGCCGTCACCATAAATGGTAAGAGGTTTTTTCTCTCTGTGCGCCTTATCCCATTTTGCTATTACGGTGGCGTATTCTCCGTCCTCTATGTGATTAGGTCCATAAACATTATAAAATCTCGCTATGCTTTGTTTTAATCCATAAGTCTTATCGAATAAAAGGCAAAGCTCTTCTGATGAATCTTTAGTAAATGTATAAGGGTTTTTAAACTTACCGCTGTGGTGAGAGGATGAGCCAGAAAAAATTACAGGGATTCCAAAAGCCGAACCAAGCTGGCAAATGTTAAATGTTCCAACTACATTTGAGTCAAAATATTTTTTAGGGTGACGAAATGACGGCTGTATGCGAGCGAGGGCGGCTAGATGAAAAATAATACTAGCTCCTTGAATAAGTTCTTGCATAGCATCATAATCAGAAATGTCTTGTGAAAGATATTTAACTCCTTCCACATGATTTGTTACAAAGCCTGTAGAGTAGTTGTCAATAGAGGTGACATCATAACCCAAAGAAACCAATTTTTTACATAGATTATAACCTATAAAACCAGCACCTCCTGTAACAATAACTTTTTTCATTTCCAGTCTAAAACTTCATCTATTTGCTCTTGTATATTAGGAACTTGCATGTCACTTTTCAAACATTTATTTACATAGCTTGATCCTTGGAACTTCATGTTAACAAATTTTTTCAGTTTCATTGCTTTATTTAATGTCTCTAGTAAGGTTCCTTTAGATATATAATCTTCTGTCCCAACTTGTAGAAACCTAGTTTTCATACCGCTTTCTAGAAGCTGTTTACATATTTTAGACCATTGTAGAGTTGTTATTCCGTTCCATAAGTGGTTAACATAACCATCTACAGATTGTTCTTTGTTTTTGGCAAACCAATCCCAAAGAGAATATTGAGTATTTAATTCTCTGCCTATAATTGAAGTTCTTATGATCGTTGTATTATCAGATTCTAAAAGGTAATCTGAAGCTAAAATTTTGCTTTTGCCGTAAGGGTCTGTGGCATCTTTTTTGCAATCTTTTGTGTATCTGTGTTCAGCATTATTTGACCCTATAAATTCGCAGTCCGTGGTTGGGTGAATAACCCTGCCTTTAAAATTGTTTGCTAAAAATACTGGAAGAAAAAAATTGTTTATTAAGTATTCTTGCTCTTTTGGTTTTTTTTGAGGGATACATCCAAGACAGTTAACAACAGCATCTGCTTTAGATTTTAAAATTGTTTTTGTATAATTTAAATCAGGCCATCGGCAGTCGCTTATAGTATCAACTTCCATACCATTTTCTTTTAAATATCTAGAAAGAGTGCTTCCAAGCATTCCTTTATGACCTAAAACCAATACTTTCATTTTTTATAAAAATTATATTTTTTTAGAAATGACCAACACTCTTCTGTTGAAAGTGTATAATCTCTGCTGGAAAATTCATTGTTCTCAAATTTTTCGTTATTACCCACTTTTTTGTAATGCATTAGATAATAGTCGTCTTCAGATGATACTCTAGGGATTTCTTCCTCCGAAATCATTAGTTCATGAATTTTTTCTGAAATTCTTGGGTTACCTAGTTTATATTTTAACCCAAACTCTTCTTTATATATCTCAAAAACATCTTTAATTAAAAAGCTCTTTGCCTTTGGTATGACGTTGTATCCAGTTTTTGTTAAAGCAAATTCAATAAGTGATACCGCTCTTTCTATTGGAAGCATGAATCTGGTCATAGACTCTGAATATAAAGTTAATTCGTAGTCCTTGTCTATCGCATCCCAAATTAAAGGTATTAGACTCCCTGTTGAATTCATTACGTTGCCATATATCGCTGCTGATAATTTAATCGGCAATTTTTCTGCGTTTACTATAAAGCTTTCTCCAGCTACAAACTTCATTGCTCCATATAAAGTAGTCGCTGCTCTAGATTTGTCAGTAGATACAAAACAAGCAGATTCTTTTATGTTTTCTTCTGCTATTCTTCTGCTGTTCAATCCACCATTTATAATGATCTCATGAGCTTCGTTTACGTTTTCATCAACAGCCTCTATCTGTTTTAGACTAGCTGCGAAAATACCCACATCATGGTCCAAAGAAGCTTTTCGTAGTGACTCGTAATTTCTAACGTCACCTATTACAAAATTAATTTTTGGGAATCTTTTCTTTAAGAAATAATGTTTGGCTTCATCTCTACTAAAAACTGTTAATTCATTGTCATTATAGAATTTTTTAACGAGATTGGTGCCAAGATACCCAGCCCCGCCAGTTATAAATATTCTTTTGTTTTTCAATGTTTTAATCTCTTTCAAGCCTTAAATATTCTAGTGGACCAAGTTCCATGTCTTTGTCTGTAATAATGAATCCTATCTTCATTGCATCTCTGAATTGAGGTATGCTCATTCCAGTTTTTTCCAAGAACACTTCTTCATTTGAAGACCTTCTGTTTTTTGGTTTCTTTTTGTTTGTTGCTGAAGATGCATGATAGACATGGGATTTTTTAGATGTTACAAACCTAAAATTACTGTTGTGTAATTTATATAATAAATAAGGGAACATATCGTCTCTTCCATAGCCGCTAAAAAAGTCCATATCCCAGTTGCCAGAATATCCACCGACTTTAAATAAATCGCTGCATTTTACCATTATTGGATGGCAGTAAGCTTGTAGTTTGTATTGGGTATCATATGTGCCACTTTTTGCTTTTTCTTTAAAAAGATTGCGCGATTCTTCACTGTAAAAATCTTTTAAAGATGTGTCTACTGTTACTGATATATTGTTACTGTGGAAACTCTCTACCAATCTACAAGAAGCAGAGCAAGGATAATGTTTTTCTATAATTTCAATTAAATCATCAGCAAAATTGCCACAGAAAACCATATCATCATTTGAATTCATAAAATACTCTGCGTTTTGAGCAAAGGGCAAAAGATAATCAATCGCGAGTTCTCCTCTGTTTTCTGGCACTGCAACAAAGGGTATTTTTAAATCTAATAAATATTTTATAGATTCAATATCTGCCTCATTTAATACGACTGCTATTCCATCTTTTGAGAGGTCCATGCATTCTAGTAGGGAATCTACTGTTATTTTTAGTAGTTCTGGGTTGTCCCAAGAACACATTCCTACAAGTAATCTTTTTTTATACATCTTTTATAACTTTTGGTATTGGTATATTATGCTTCTCATGGAAGCTTTCGTCAAATTCTAGACAATGTTTAGCATTGTTCCATTTATACCCACAATGACCAAAATGCCTGTGCTGATATTCTACCTTCCTCTTGCCAATTCTGTCGTTCAGCCATGTGTAGTGAGGTATATATGCTACTTCTTTTGGTATGATTTCTAGCTCCTCTATTCCCTCGTAAGAAATCATGCTGCCATTGTCTTCTCCTTCTTTATAGCAAATATCGTTATCCCAATAGAACCCCTCCAAAGAAAGGTTATTTTTAATCTTTGTTTTGAAAATTCTGGGGGGACAGAAAGGTTCTTCTAGATAATGGTCTAAATCAAAAACATGGTTCTTTAAAGATAATTTAAATAAATTTTTATTGCTGGACTCTACATATTCTTCAATTTTATTGATGTGTTCATCTGTATAAAATTCATCTGAGTCTACAAGCCATACATAATCTATATTATATTTTTTAAGATAAAATAAAGCAAAGTTTCTTGCTTCTGCTTCTGTCACATACTGAGGGCTATCTACAAGATATTTTAGTTTTTTCTGTTCTACTAACTCTCTTAAAAGATCTGTAGTGTGGTCATGTAGTGTATCTATGCCTTTATATTCTTTGAATGGCACTGAAACCGCAGAAACAATGTGGTTGTCTCGATTTAAAAACGGTTCGATTGATTTTAAAACATAATCTTCTGTATTATATCCACAATAAATTATTCCATATTTTTTCATATTTTAGGCCAAAGTGGTTTTGGTAGATTGTGAAGTTTTGTAGGGGGATCGAATTCACTAACATCTGTAAGCACGTTAGTTGCTTCTACTTTCTTTTTTTGGCTTAAAGTTTTTCTTTCTGACCAAATATCCTTCCAGAAATTTTTATTTAAATTAGCCCTCCTTTGTATGTCTAAAAATCCAAGATGGATAACTTTTGGATCATTGTCTGTAAATGCAATTTTACCAATGCATGGTATTAAATTACCTTTTTCATCAATTAGTTCACAAGTGTCGCTTTTCTCTGGATCAAAGTTCCCGTCATTTTTTAAGGCAAAATTCACTGGACCTCTAAAGGTATGTTCTCTTGTGTGCATATACCATTTATATCCCACATCTGCAAAGTGATCTAAATCTCCATACAGATTAATAGTTGGAAGCATAACGCTACAAGGAAAATCATGTTTGTTTATCTCTTTGGCTATCTGAATATACCCCTTTTTATCACCAGATAGACGCTCATCAAGATCAACTTGGATAGCTACGTTATATCTGCATGACTGCAAGCTTGTGTTTTTTAGTTTACCATCCCAATATACATCTTCGGGTATGTCTAAATCCGCTGATACTAAAGTTATTTTTTCTGAATCAGAAAATTTGCTAGATGTTATTTTTTCTCTTACATCTTCTTCATCTTTTTTTAAAGTAGCTATAACTATCTCATCAGCATAGTAAAGCCAATTAGCAAAGCAATCATCTAAATCTACGTTAAAGTCTTTTAAATTAAACGCTGTTGTATAAAGAGAAATCATATTTTTTTAATTAATGTAAAGTCATGTTTGTCAATTAGGTCTCTAGCATCCAAGAATTCATATCTATACCAATCATTTAGTATTTTTTCTGAATTTATACATTCTTTCAAGATTTCTGTTAGCTCATTTTCTATGCAATTTTTAACAGATTTTAAGCAGTGTGGATTAAATCCCAAATTAGAAATTTCTTGTAAAAACTTTGATCTTACCAGATATCTTTCTTTTACAAAGTTTTGATTATTCTCAAAGTGCAATAGAAGGTGGTTGGTGGTTGGAAAGATATAATATTTCATTGCAGACATGAATATCGCAAATTTATCTCTAGCTTTATTCCTGACGTTAGAAAAAAAATAATCTTTCCAAAAATCCGATTGTGTAACTTCTATAGCTTTAGAAATTCCATTAATACCCTCATGAGGGTTCCCTACAAATTTCGTTTCTTCTTTTAGTTTTGCTGCAAACCTTTTGCCATGTAAATATATACCATCTATGCCTTGTTTTTCAAATAATGGTATCATTGTCTTTATTGAATCAACAAATTCTTTTGTAATCCTTTCATGGCAATCTATTGTAATAAACCAGTCACCAACTTTCATTGGACCTTGATATAGACAATGATTTCTGCTATAGTCTAACCTATTGCACCATTTTGCATAAATGATTTCACCTTCTCCTTTTACAGTTTCTAAATATTCTGCCCCTTTATCTTTTGGATAATGAAAGGTCCAAATAAAGCCATGAAAGCAACTTTTTATTGGCTCTATTAATTCTTTTAGGTGTTCATGGTTTCCCTCATGAGTTACTCCTATAAACCAAAGTTTTCTTTTCATCCTATGTGTTCTGAAAATATTTTTTTAGGGTTAAAGAAAGAAAAAGGGTATCGAGTGTCTGTTAGTTGCGTAAAAAGATGCCCAGACATTATCTCGCAATGAATTTCATCTAGCTTGTTTAGATAATTTTGTGCGGCCTTCCATGTTATAAAAGCTTCATTCGTTCTAGTTATGTTGGGCTGAAACGTAAATGTTGGACCAAACTGAGTATAGTTGAGATCTTGACTGTAAATATTATGACAGTGTTTTATAAATTTTTCTGGTTTATGAAAATCTTGTCCTAAATTAAACCTAACGCATAATTTTTCTGGATTTTCATCTAAAAATTTAATTGATTGTTTTATCCCATTGGTCAAACTAATTACCCGAGAGCGTAGAAGATAGTCATCTTCAAGCCAAAGTGTATATTTTTGTTTTCTTACTTCTTTTTGTGAAAAAGCTTTATATACATCTTTGAAATATTCCGCAGCATGATTTTGAGCATCTTCGCTATGGTGTTGAACTTCTGCTTTAGTTTCTAGCACATTTATATTTTTGCTTTCACAAAAACTTTTAATTTTATCTGCCACATCTTCTTCTTCAGGTCTGGTTTTTAGATGTAATAATTTATTTTTAAAAATATCTGGATTAACTTGTTTAAACAATGAATTAATTGTTCTCTCATAGGTATAATCAGAAACATAGCCCTCTGAATTATTCCCATGCCCATATTTGGGAATTGTGGTGCAAAAAATAATTAAGTTTAAAGGTAATTGCATTAGTCTAATAGTTGTTTAACTTTGAAAGATTCAACTTTTTCTAAACCTCTCTTGTGGCATGGGTAGTTTGAATGGAATGATAATAAAACATCTTCTTTAAAATACCACTTATTCTTTTGACTTTCAAATAGTTTTAACAAACCAAGTTTTGTTGGATAGAAAGGGGTGATCTCTGAAAATAAGTTAGGAGTCCACTCGTCTAAAGTGCTTGGGGTTTTGTATTCAACAATACTTAAGCGTTTGTTTCTTGTTAATGCAGGAGCTAAATTATTAACAATTTTGTGTTCAAAGTGAGAATCATCATAGGTGGGGACAAAGAGACAGTCATATTTACTTTCGTCTAAAAATCTATTTTCAATTTCATCTACCCAGTAATCTTCGGCATGATTCTTGATAAAATCAAATCCAGCAAAAGATAAAGACACATTATCAAATGTCTTCCAAACTTTTAAATTTTCAGACCACCTGTCTTCGTGTGTCGATTTATCAAAATCTCCACCTTTACTCATACAATAAATATCAAAATGGGTATCCTTATATTTATTAATAGAACCTAACATGCTATATTCCACATCATCTGGGTGTGGGGATAAACATAAAGCTTTATTAAATCCGAGAAATTTCATTCTTTTACAATTTCTTCAAAATATCTTGTTACTATAATTTCTTTAGCCTCTTTTGCTTCTGGTTTTTTATTTTGCAAAAGATCAAAATATATATCAGCACAGTTTACTCCAGCTAATGTAGAAATATATGTGCCTCCACCTAGTCTTGGATTACATTCTATCAAATAAGGTATACCAAATTGGTCCACTATAAATTGCATACATGACGGGCCTTTAAGTTTAAGTTCTTTTACAACTTTTTCAACTTGTTCTGTTATAGCTTGATTTTTACAAACTCTTCCTACAACTGAAATTCCTGCTTTTGTAGAAACTCTTTCTCTTATAACATTAGAAATAATATTGCTTTCCATGTCGCAAAAGACATCAACTGTATATTCTATGCCTGAAATATACTCTTGTATCATGGTATCTCTAGAATTAGACACTTCAATACCTCTACTGCCACTGCCAGTAATTGGTTTTTTGATAAATGGACCCCTAATGCTCAGAGGCAAATTTATATCTTTTTCTTTTAGATATTGATAAAATCTATGTTTTTGTTGGCACGTTTGAATGGTAAATGTGTCAGAACAAAATATCTGACAGCCGTTCATTTTGAATTTATCTTTATTCCAAGATAGTTTTACAAGATCATGCTCTCCTGTTGGTATGATTAAATCTATTTTTTTACTTACTACAATTTTAAGAAGTTTTAGTAGATATTCTTCATCTGAAGCCAAAGGAACAACAATCCCTTCGTCTGCTAAAAGATTACCAGCAGAAAGTTTATTAGCGTCTACAGCATAAACCTTTGCTTGATATTTTGATTTTTTAATACTTTTAATTAATCCTATGGCAGCAGGTCCACCAGATTCTGTAACTAATATATTAATCATATTAACAAAAAATAAAATCTTCGATGACAACAGAGTCTATTTCTGTAGTGTCTAAAATTTCCAAAGCTGTTTTAGCTTTAGATAATATTGGTTTGCCGTTTACGTTAAAAGATGTATTAAGTAACACAGGAGTTTTGGAGAAGGCTTCCTGACTTAATAGGTCATATATAAACTGATTCTGTTCTCTGGTAACTGTCTGTAGTCTACAGGTTCCATCAATGTGTGTTATAGACAGAAGATCTTTTTTATATTCTTCTCTCACCTTTGGGCAATAAACCATAAAATCACACTCTTGGTTTTCTTCTACATGAAAGAACTTATGAGCGTCCTCTAGTCTACACATCCCCGCAAATGGTCTATACCACTCTCTCTTTTTTATCTTTGCGTTTAATGTATCTTTCATCTGAGGGAATATAGGATCACACAATATGGATCTATTCCCCAATGCTCTAGGCCCAACCTCAGAGCCTCCTCTGCAAACACCAACTATCTTGCCAGATTTTATCTGCTCTGCTAAAGAAGCTAAATCAACAGTCGAAGCTTTTCTTTCTTCTGCAATTTTAGGTAATTCGTCAGAGTCCTCAATCCATAAACCAGAATATGTTATTGGTTTTGATTTGTAAAATTCATTAGTAATCAACCAGTTGCCATAAACTGCATAACCAAATGACAAACCACAGTCACTTGGGTTAGGAGGAATAAACAAGTTAACTCCTAAATCTCTAATTTGTTGATTTATAAGAATATTCAAAGCGCAGCCGCCTGTTAGACAAAGCCTTTCTGGGAAGCCGTGTTTATCAAAAAACTCTAAAACTAATTCTTCTGAAGCTTTCTGTATAGTGGCGGCAAACGATGCTCCCATAGTTCCAGATAAGACCGCTTGACTGCTTGGTATGCCAATAATTTTAAAGAACTTTTGATATTTTTCTGCTTTATGATCTATAAAGTAGACTTCCATAAACTCTTTCATTGCGGGAATCACCGCCTCTATAGGGGTTCCATACCCAGAGAAACCCATGAGTTTCCCCGCCAAAGCTAAATCTACTTTTGTTTTAGCAGAAACATCTAAAACATATTTAGATAAAACCTGATATCCCCAGCCAACATTTGTTTCTAGTTTGTCTATGATGGAGAATTGATTTTTATCAAAGCTATAAAAATTAAAACACCCATCATTGCCTGATCCGTCATAAGACAAAATACAACAATCATCAAAGTCTGATAATGAATAAGCTCCTATAGCGTGACCTAAATGGTGGTCACAAAAAACTAATCTAGAATAGTTTAATAAAGAAAAATCTAGATTCATTGTAGGCTCGTCCTTACTCAGAACCAGCATATCAAATTTGTTATCAACACCCCTTTGAGATAAGAGCTTTAATAGATCCCCTAAAACGCTATTACAACTTGCCTGATCAGTGGGAAATTTGTAATATCTTTCCTCATAAATTCTTTCTAGTTCAAAAACAATACAATCGTTCTTTTCTGTATCTAAAAAAGTTACATTAGAATCGTGACCAAGATGAATAGATAGTATTTTAGACATAAAACCTCTGGGCCTAGGGTGAGTAGACCCAGAGGTCTACTATGACCTCAAGGAAATAAATCCTCGACCTGTCCTATTGTAAGATCGCGACTATCTTATGTCAACTAATCTTCAATAATCTCTTCGCTGATTCTACCTAAAATATAGGCTAGGGTTTCATCAGCATAAAAATCAGGATCTTCGTTTTCCTCTTGTTTTTCTGTGTCTAGGTCAGTCATAGTGTAGATCTTCTACACACAAAAAATAACAAAGGGAATTATCCTTCACATGAAGTGCAGTTTAATATAGATCTAGCTAATTCTTGACTAGGGTTAGCACTCCTCTGGTAGTAGAAGCTTTTTACACCCTGCTCCCAACCAAAGATTAGTAACTCACTAACTTGCTTTGGAGGGCATTTGGGAGAAATCATAACATTTAAGCTTTGACCTTGGTCAATATACTTTTGTCTCTGAGCCGCCTGTATTACTATTTCCTTCTGGGAAATCTCTCCAAAAGTTTTAAATACGTCTTTTTCGTGATCTGAAAGAAACTCTAGGTGCTGAACCGATCCTCCTTTTACTAAAATCGACTTCCAAGTAGTCGCATTATTTTTACCCTTCTCTTCAAGAAGCTCTTCTAGGTGGGGATTTTTATATGTAAATTTGCCTTTCGCTAAATCCTTGGTAAAATAATTACTATTTAATGGCTCTATAGAAGGAGAAACCTGACCAAGAATAAACGAACTAGATGTAGTCGGCGCAATCGCCATAGTGGTCATATTGCGTCTACCATAACCGCGAAGATGTTCTGGTTCTCCAAACTCCTCTGCTAGTTTTGAAGTAGCCCTGTCGCAACGCTCTCTTATGATGTTGTGAATTTCTGCGTTTAAAAATTGCGCTTCAAGACCTTCAAACGCAATGCTTTTAGATTGTAATAATGAATGCCACCCCAAAACACCGAGACCTAAAGCTCTTTGTCTTTTAGCAAAGTTGTGGCAAGACTTCATAAAAGGAATGTTTTCTGTTTTATATATATATTCCTCCATAACTGCGTCAAGAAATTGAACAAGGGTTTCAACCGCATCAGTTTCTTTTATTTCATCCCACCTGAGAAGATTTAAAGAAGACAAACAACAAACAAAAGATTCATCCTCTGATGAATGTAAAGCTATCTCACTGCAAAGATTAGAAGCATGAATTTTTAGTTTCTTATCCTTGTATGCTTGTGGAGCGTTGTTGTTAGCGTTGTCTGTAAAAAATATGTATGGGTATCCTGTTTCAAATCTTTTCTTTATTACATTAGCCCAAACTTTTCTTTTATCTTTGTCTCCATCTACCATTGACTGCATCCATTTGTCATCAATGCAGACAGCAAAAGACATTTCTTGTATAGGATTCCCTTCACTTCTAATTCTTAAAAATTCCTCAATATCAGGGTGATCTATGGGAAGATATGCTGCAAAAGATCCTCTTCTTACATGACCTTGAGAAACAATAGATGCTACTTTATCAAATAGTTCCATGAAATAAACCGCTCCAGCAGAAACTCCTCCTACGCTAATAGGAATACCTCTAGCTCTCAAATCACCAAAATAACCTGATGTTCCAGAGCCGTGTTTTGTTTGCATTCCAACCTCTGCTTGCTTATGAAGAATGGAATCCATTCTATCATCAACATAAACACCATTACAAGAAATGGGTAATCCTCTATCTCTACCAAAGTTAGACCAAACAGGACTAGCTAGGGAGTAGAATCCCCTCTTCATGTAATCTTCAAATTTATCAGCAAAGCCACTTTGCCTGAGATATTTTTCAGCCGCCTCCGCGATGGATCTAATTCTCTTTTTGGCGCTTTCCCCTTTTTGTAAATAACCTCTCTCAAGGAATTGTTTAGAGTCTTCGTTTAACCAGTAATAATCTTTCATTTTATTTACTTATGTTTTCTACTAGCACCATTGGAATATGCTGTCCTTGAAATTTATCTTTTCTATAAAAAGATGTTTTAACTTTTAGTTTGTCTTTGAATTCCTCAAACCAAACCGTGGGAACCGATTTAAATCCACCTACAGGTTGGACCCAATCATCAACTAACCCATATTTAATATCAAGATCAAGCATTAGTTGGAAATCATTTCTAATTCCATCTTCCCAATGGTCTCCATCAATGTAGATCATGTCAAAAGATTGTCCTTCTAGATCTGGTCTAACATCTTGAGATCTTTTTCTGATAAAGGTAAATCTATCTGAAAAATTTTCACATATTGTCTCAATTGCTTTTTCCTCTCCAGAAAAATCGGTTTGTCCTGTCATTTCTGTTGATACATTTTGAACAGGGTCCACAGAGGTTAGCTTAAGGTTTTCATCTAGAGACATCATGATGAAAGCACTACCACCTTTATAAAAACCTATTTCTAAAACATTTTTAGGCTTTATATAATTTAAGCACATCTCAAAGATCCAGCCATCATCGGCGGGAACTGAGCAGGAATCTAGGTTATATTCTTCGTATTTTTTTTGTATCTCTTTAATATTAAAACAAGTCATCAGCGTCAAATGTTTGAGAGTTTTTTGCGTATTCTACAGGTCGCGTATGGAAAAAATCGGTAGCATTGTTTCCAAGTAACTCTTCTTCAAACCAGATTGTATTCACTAATAATTGTTTGTCAACATCAAATGCCTTCTTGAAGCCAATTTGTTCTAATGACTCGTTAATTCTATTCTTAATAAATTCTTTTAAAATAGGTGCGCTGATTCCTTTTTTGTTATATCCATTGATCATCCAGTCCACCATGTTTGACTCAGCTTTAAATGCCGCTTTAGATTCCTCTAGAATCTTTTCTTCTAAACCTTCATCAAAAAGTTCTGGATGTTCCTCTCTAATTGTATTGATGATTTTAATTCCTGCTAAAGCATGAATATTCTCCTCATTCCTAGTATATTTTACCTGCTGACCAGTGTCCTTAAGAACATTCCTATACCTGTTAAACCAATTGATTACATAAAACTGACTAAACAGTGAGACATTCTCTACAAAAAGAGTAAATAAAATAAGGGCATAAACATACTGTTTCTTTGAGTCCTTGTAGAAACGATGATTATATTTTCTGAGGTAATTTACCCTACCTTCAATAAAATCTAATTTTAGGTTCTCCTCAAACACATCTTCTAGTCCTAGAACCTTTAGAAGTCTTTCATAAGCATTATTGTGGATAACCTCCACATTAGCCATAACATACCCAAGGTCTGTTAAACTTGGATGAGGCAAGTTGTCTCCAAGCTTGCTCCAAAATTTCTTTACTGCAACTTCAATTTGCCCAATAGCAGAGAGAGTTCTTATAATCATCTCTCTCTCAGTGTCATTTAATTCTACGGTAAAATCTTGGACATCACTGGTAAAACTAAACTCTTTATCAGTCCAAAACCCGTTATGCATTGCCTCAATAAATTCCTGCGCCCACGGGTAGTGGTCTGGTTTCCTAGATACTTGTTCTTCAAAAATCATTTCGTAAAGTTACACATGTTAGGGGGTTGATAGAATTAGGTCAAAGTCTTTTTTTGTAAAAAAGAGCATCGCTCATTAAATTAATATGAACGTATGGGTAACGTAAGGAATATTATTTTAATACGTATCCAATACGTTCGTATCCCATACGCTGACTTTTTGTAGATTAGACCTATTTTTTTAGGTGTCAAGAAAAAATTTAATTGATTTTTTGGGATTTTGGCATATAGTAGAAGAGTTGATTGAAGATCTTACAGATTCTGCCTTAACTGATTTGATCAAGGCTGACAATGATGAGGATGCTTTAGATGAGTTAATATCAAGGCATTCTGGTATTTATGTGGACATGCTCAAAAGATTTGGCATGAATTGCTTGACAGAAAATCAAGTTATTGACATCATGAAGGATAAGGATTATACGATCTACAAAGCAGCTTTGGAATATGATGAGAGCAAAGCAAAGTTTTCAACACATCTAGCTAATAAAACTAAATACATGTGTTTGACACAGAAAACTAAAAATAAAAACAATAAGGTTACTGGCAACTTTGATGATATAGAGTTTTTCCAAAAAGACAAATCCTCACCACCTGATGAATCTTGTAAGATTAATGATTCTTTTAGTAGAATTTTGAATTTAATAGATAAACATAAAGATCATAGACTTAAGACAATCTTTCATGAAAGATATTTTTGTGGAAGAAGAGGTAAATTAAAACCTTGGAAAGAGGTCGCCAAAAAAATAAATTTGTCAGCGCAGGGTTGTATTAATATTCATGACAAAGCCATAAAAGAATTCAGTTACAGAATCGACAATGAAAAAATTAAATTTTGATGGGCCTATAAATGGATTAAGTTTAGGCAACGTCTGCGTTAACTTTTTAAGAGAGTTAAAAGAGAGAGATTTAGATATTGGGTTTTTCCCAGTCGGGGATCAAGGTCAGTTTGAGGCTTATGATAAATTAAACGACGATTTTAAAAAGTGGGTAGAACACACTGCTACATCTAGGTTAAAAAAATTAAAACCAGAAACACCTACATTAAAAGTTTGGCACATTAATGGTTCTGAGAAAGTATTACCAAACCAGTATTTGTATAGTTTTTATGAAGTAGATTCCCCAACTGAAGAGGAAATCAATATTGTAAAACTACAAAAACATGTTTTCTTTTCTTGCTCAGAGGCCGCTGAGACATTCAAGAAAAGTGGTTGTGACAATGTTTCTTATATACCCCTTGGCTTTGACCCAGATTTTCATGAAGTCGATAAAGAACATTTAAAAGATACAATCCACTTCGGTATAATTGGAAAATTTGAAAGAAGAAAAAATACTCAAGCAATTATACAACTCTGGACTCAAAAGTATGGCAATAACCCGAAATATCAATTAAGCTGCTTGGTTCATAATCCATTTTTAAAAGATGAACAAATGAAGCAAGCTATGGTTAATTCTTTGAGCGGTCAAAACTGGTCAAATGTTAATTTTCTACCTCACCTGAGAACTAATTCTGAAGTAAACGATTTTTTAAATTCAATAGACATTGATTTATCTGGACTATCAAATGGAGAGGGCTGGAATCTACCTTCATTTAATGCTACAGCACTTGGCAAATGGTCTGTTGTAAGCAATTGTTCCGCTCATAAAGATTGGGCAACAGATGAAAACTGTATTTTAGTAGATCCTGTTGGGAAACAAGACTGTTATGATAACTTCTTTTTTAAAGAAGGAATGCCATTCAACCAAGGACAATACTACAAATTAAACGGAGATGATATCCTAGCTGGCTTCGATAAAGCTGTCGAAAAGGCGGGACAAAAAAACACAGAAGGGACAAAATTGCGGGACAAGTTTACCTATTCTAAAACCGTCGATTCTATTTTAGACTATATATACAGTGATTTAGAAACGGTATAAAAAATGTTAATAGTAATATATTATGAATTATAAATTAAATACTCACTTATTGGATAACTTCTTTGATGCATTTGGAACAAGTAAACACGCTGATGTTAAAGACTGCGGCGATGTATACAGTGCTGAATTTGAGCTTGCTGGCTTTGCCAAAGATGACATTGATATTACAGCAACAAACGATAATTTAATTATCAAAGCAAAAAATGACAAGCGTCAAAAGGAATTTAAATTAAATTTATATGGCGCTGTATCAGTAGAGAACATTAGTTGCGATACTGAAAATGGCTTACTCACTATCACAATGCCTAAAAAATGTGTTAGTGAACAACGCAAAATTAGCATTAATTAATGCCGATTTACGTTTATAAACATCCCACTGAGGAGAGGTATGAGGAAGTCGTTCAGTCAATGAGCGAGCCTCATACTTTCTCTAAAGATGGAGTTGAATGGCAAAGAATTTTTTTGCCGCCAAATACATCAATTTCTGCCGATGCAGATCCATTTAGCCAAAATTCTTTTGTAGAGAAAACAGCAAATATGAAAGGAACCTTTGGAGATATGATGGATTATTCTGCTGAACTCAGCGAGAAAAGAGCAGCAAAATCAGGAGGAGAAGATCCTTTAAAGAAAAAACTGTTTAAAGACTACGAAAAAAGAGTAGGCAAAAAACACGTTGCTGATAAAAAACCTACAGACAATAAATCTTTTAAGATTGATTTAGATTAAGGTGTGCTGCCAGAAATAGCAATACCCCTCCATGCACTCGCTCCTACATAAACTAACAATGTAGATCCTGAGATAGCCAAAGCTCCAGTCGCTGGAGCAGCAGCAGTTCCCGCTATACTGCTATTTCCTGACCAAAGCGGAAGAGCAAAACCTGTTTCAAATCTTGCTGCTTCTGTAAATGTTGCTGTGTTCGTAAATGTTGAAGCTCCTCTTATAAAGGACGAGCCTAAAACTTCTAAATTTCCACTAAATACTCCAGAATTATCCGACTTTAAGTTTGCCGCTACGTTAACGTCTCCATCCTCAAAGAAAAAGCCAGAATCAAACTGAAGGTGCATGGTGTTTGGTTCCGAAACAGTTAGACTGCTTGCTGATTTTGTATCCTTTATTGCGACACAACCAGTTGCCGTTTGCGTAAAAGAGATATTCCTTCCTATTGCTGTATTTTGCTGAGTTCCAGTTGAAAAGTCTGCATTGTATCCATTTATAACTAAATTATTGGTTCCACTAATCTCTGAAGAATTAGCTATAATAGCAACATTAAAACCATCATTTGGTCCATCTCCGAGATCTGTATCAGTTCCTTGAAAAAGCAAGTTCCCAGAATCAACATTAAAATTATTATTTCCAGTATTTGCTAGGCCAAATACAGACTTTCCATTGGTCAGAAGCTGTCCAGTAAAAGCAAAATCACCAGTTAACCCTCTAGAAATATTGAGTTTAACTCCAGTATCAAGTTGCCCAATTCTGATATCGCCAGAATCACTAAAAAAAGTTGCTAACTGAATCTGTTCAGGTTGAATTTTGTTGAATGCCATACTACAATAGATTATCTTTTATAAATTACACGAATTCAATGAAATTTACTCTTTATAAGCCAAACTCTAAAAATACAGGTGCTGCATTTAGTTTTGATCTAGCAAAGGATAAAAAGGGGAATGCAGTAATGTATGTCTCAATGATCCAACAACATAGCTGGAATGATAAGACAAAAAGCGGCTCTTTTAAGGAGAATGCCAAAAATCCTGAAAAATCTGGCACAATTAAACTATCAGCAAATGAAGCTGGAGAGGTTCTCTCTTCATTTAAGACTAGAATCCCTTTTGTGGCATTTCATAGGAGAAACGACGATACAACAATTATTAAATTCACACCTTGGGATAAAAAAAGAAAAATTATGGGCAAGGATGGAGACACTTGGCACGAAACTCCAGCATTTGGAGTTAGCGTCACAAGAAATTCCACCATGACATTCAAACTCCCGCTAGAAGCAGGAGAAACAGAAGTCCTAGCAGAACTTCTTAAAAAATACATTCTAGAATCTTTTATTGTTGCAGACGCATATAAACCACAAGCGCCTAAAGAGGAAATCCAAGAAGATACACCAGATATTGAAGATTCAGATGTCCCATTCTAAAAAGCTGAAAGTATTATTCCATTCCAACCATAGTAGATTAGTAACTGGTTTTGGAAAAAATGCTAAAAATATATTATTAGCTCTCCATGAAGACCCAGACATAGAAGTTGTAGAGGCTGGAAACGGAGCAAAATTTGGTGCGGATTTAATGACACCTTGGGAAAGCTATGGAACTCATCCAAGCAACCCGAGCATTCTTCAAGCTATTCAAGGAGATGGGCCAAAAGAAAGAATAGCTCAATATGGTTTTTATACTATAGATGAAATTGTAGAAAAATGTAAGCCTGATGTATATCTTGGAGTTGAAGACATTTGGGCTTTCTCGGAATATCAAAATAAACCGTGGTGGAATAAAATAAATAAAGTCCTTTGGACAACTTTAGATAGTCTACCAATTTTAGATCAAGCCCTACAGATGGAACCACATTGCGACAAAATGCTTGTGTGGGCGACCTTTGCGGAAGAGGAGATGAAAAAACTTGGTCATAAAAATGTAGAAACGCTTCATGGCGCTGTTGACTATACACACTTTAATCCATTAGAAAATAGAGTAGAGATAAGGAAAAAATTTGGCATAAATGATAGTTTTAATATAGGTTTTGTATTTAAAAATCAATTAAGAAAATCAGTCCCAAATTTATTGCAAGGTTTTAAATTGTTTCAAAAAGATAACCCAGAAATAAAAACAAAACTTTTACTTCACACAGACTGGGGAGAAATAGGACAAGGGTGGGATATACCTAGATATATAAGAGAAATGCAAGTCGATCCAAACGATGTTTTGGCGACTTATATTTGTCACTCTTGCAATTTTTACCATGTAGGACCATATCAAGGAGAAGATAAAACCTGTCCAAAATGTGGTAAGGAAAAAACATTTAAGACAAAAAATAGTCTAAAAGGAATAACAGAAAAAGAACTTAACGAATTATATAATTGCATGGATGTTTATTGCCATCCATTCACCAGCGGGGGTCAAGAACTACCAATTCAAGAAGCTAAAGCTGCTGGGTTGATAACTCTAGTCACTGAATATTCTTGCGGGACAGACTCTTGTTATGATTACCAAGGAGGCATTCCTTTAAAATGGAATGAATACAGAGAACCTCAAACACAATTTGTAAAAGCTTCAACTTGTCCTCAAGACATAGCAAACAAACTATATAAAGTTTATAGCATGGAAGATGTAGATAAATGGACTTTATCAACAAATGGAATGAAACATGTTAAAGATGAATTTTCTGTAGAAACAATTACAGAAAAACTAAAAAATATTTTATATTCTTTAAAAAAACCAATTGAGACAAAAACCGAAAAGACAGAAAAACAGGAACCTCTCAGCATAGATGATGTTTTAGGAGATGAAGGAGTCGAAAATAGAATAGCAGTTGTCTTGCCAGAATCTGCTGGAGATATTTTGATACTCAACTCACTAATGGATAATTTAAAATCATTATATCCTGAAAAAAATATTTATGTTTTTACAAATCCGCAGTTCTATCAAATGATAGAAGATAATCCAAGTGTTCATAAGCTTCTCCCTTATCAACCATCTTTAGAAAATCTTCTTATGCTAGAAGGAAGGGGTGACCACAAGGGTTATTTTGAAATGGCATTTTTACCAAACATAGGAACACAGAGGCACCTCAATTATCTCCACAACGGCAAAGATAAAACACAATTTGAATTAAGATGAGTCATTTAGCTGAAGAATATGCAAAATCCTGTGGAGTCAAAATTGGCAAACCAATTTTAAAACCACACTACTTCCCAGTTCTGCACGAAAAATATATTACCATTCACAATGATAAAAAGGTTCAATCTAAAGAATATAACATGTGGACAGATGTCATCAATCTACTGAAGCCACAACTAGGTGATATAAAAATTATTCAAGTAGGAGCATTCGGAGAGGATAAAATTGAAGGAGTTGATGAACACTTGCCAACAGCAACACTGAAACAGTCATCATATGTAATTCAAAAAGGAATGGGACATGTGGGAATAGATAGTGTTCCTGTCCACATAGCTTCAGCTTTAGACAAGCCTGTAGTTGCAATTTATTCTCATACTTATGCATCAACTTGCGATCCCTTATGGAATGATAAAAGCAAAGCCATCACCATTGAATCAGACAGAGGGGGTAAGAAACCTTCTTTTTCTCTACAAGAAAACCCTAAAACAATTAATTTAATTAAACCAGAAAAGATAGCGCAGTCAGTTTTGGATGTTTTAGAAATAGATAAAAAGATAAAACACAAAACTCTTTTTATAGGCAACTCATATGTATCTAATTTTGTAGAAGTAATTCCTACAGAAAACACCAGTGTTCAATCAAAACATATTGATGTAAGGATGGATTACTGTCACAACGAAGAAGTTTTAGCAAACATTATTCAGAGAAATGAAGTAGAAGTAACCTTATCAAAACCGATACATGAAAATTTTCTATCCTCTGGTCGAATTAAAAAAGTTATTTACAAAACGGAAAAGTTTGATGCAAAATTTATTGAGATAGTAGAAAAATCTGGAATACCCCACATGTTTATATGCACCTCATCTAAAAACCTATCTGAACAAAGATCAAAGTTTTTTGAGGTTTTAATAAATCATTTAGACATAAACGAGGTAATTAAAAATAATAAAAAAAGAATTGAAGTCAAAGACTTTGAAAAAATAAAAATCAAAAGCGGTAAAAAAGTTGTTTGTGGAAACAAAATTTACGAGAGCTTTTATGATCTTAATGAAAGGAAAAATTTAAACCATTTTTATCTTGATTTAGATTTCTTTAGGGTTTATACTGAAGGAGATGAGTAAGAAAACTACCTACGGTCCAGATATCTACAAACGCAATGAGCATGGGTTGCTTGAAAATGTAGACTATGAATTTAACGAGGATGGCTCTGTGAATTGGAGAGCCATGATTAAGGAAGAGTTCCTCTACCCTAATAAGGATTGGTTTGTATCTAGGAAGAAAGATGTTCCTACTTCTAGTGAAGGGTTAAACGACAAACAACTACTGATTATGCTCGGAGGAATTAAAGAATTAGCTAAAATGCGTGGATATTCTACCGTTGCTTTTGATGTAGTTCATTCTTCAGATGGCTATGTTACCGCTAAATGCACAATCAGTTGGAATAAGAACTACGAAACACAAGACGAGGTTGTTTATCAAGACTATGCCAATGCCACTCTTGCCAATACAGACAATTTCTGTGCTAAATTCCTAGAAACAATCGCCTGTAATCGCGCTTTTGTCCGTTGTGTGCGTAATTATCTCAATATCCACATTGTGGGTGCAGATGAGATTGATAAGTCAAAAGGAGCTAATAATTCCAACACTGTGGAATATGATGCCTCTAGCGACTCTGCTATGTTGCCTTTAACGCCAGCAGGAACGCTCCAGAAGGCTTTGGATGAAGATAATGGAGTAAAGTCCTTTGATGACTTCAAGTCTCTTCTCAGGACATTCTGGAAGGAAGAAATCTATAAAAACGAGGAAGCGGCAAACTGGAAGTCTTACGACGATATTCCAGCAAAAGAATGCAGAAAGCTTATTGCAATCTGCAAAAAATCATAGACCCATAATATTTCTCTGAGAAGCGGTAAATACGCTTGATATGTATGACTTTCTAACAGAGGTGTCCATTCCTCTATCAGTTAGCAGTCCCTGATCTGGTGGAATCAGTTTGATTGTTGATTCGTTAATTGTCGTTGTTATGCCTTGAGGCCCAACCGAGATTGATAAAGAGTTTATAGTAGGAGTAAAAGTGGGGATTTCTAAACCATAGACAGTTCTTGAAGAGCTTTTAGGAATATCAACTGCATTAGCATAATTACCACGCTGACTTTTAAGCGCTCTCATTTCTGTAACATTTCCAGAAGCGGAAAAAATAGTTAATTGATTTGTAATGCTGTGGGCTGGCGCTTGAATATCAAAAGATTTTAAATCAAAGCGGTCAAATAGGTCAGATATCTGCTGATCTCCACTTGAGCTTTCTGATATAGCATCATCCTCTGCATCCTCTCCATCTTCAGAAAGTGGATTTACCCTTGTTTTAGCTCTATCATAGGCAACTTTTATTTGTTTTTTTACCTTCAGTGTGGCGTTTTGAAAATTCTTGCTAGACTGGTTTGCCATTCTCATCATATTTCTAATAGCACCTCCAGCGGTAAATGGTGTCACTTTTTCATTTTCTCTTGTAGGACCGCCCAAGACCATTGGATACGTGGAGTCAGCAAATTGTTTTAATTCTACTAATTGTTCTAGATATCTAAATTCTACGGCATCATCATCGTGTTTAAGCTCTCTCCTTTTTAATTGTCTTATTCCAACAAAATGAAAGGGATTTACTGTTTTTGCTTTGCCATTTGTGGCATTTGCTAAATGCCCAATTCTTACTCTTGGATGACCTACTAATTTAAAGAATTCATGAACATCTGATAATGCGTCTATTTCTGAGAGTAAATCTCGCTGATGAAATGGACCTATAACGCTAATGCTATTAGTATTTTTAAAATCCATTCTGTCTGATTTGTATTTGCTATATCCATTTGATATAAAAATACCACCAGCAAACTCAAAATATGTTTTAAGAAATGTGTAAAGTTTTGAGTCTCTAGGCAACGACATGCCTACCGCCTTATTTTTACGACTTGCTAAATTAATATATTCAAATTTATCTCTTATTCTATCAAACTTAATATCTCTAAATTCTATATCTGTTTTTCTGTGTTCATCCGCTTTTTCCTGTGTTGGGTAAACAAACAAACCATCACGATCTGGTTGCCCTTCTTGGGGTTTTGGTCCAAATTTAATTATATCTCCTGATATGGGCCTATCAGTATAAAGACCTGCTAAATTAATTTTAGCAGCCTTCTCATTACCAAGGTGTTTTTGCAAAAGAGATCTGTTTTGACCTCCTCCGAACTTTTCCATAGCATATCTTAAAAAGTAAGTATATTTGTCAAATATATCTTCGTCTGCATCTCTTTGGTTGAATAAAAAATAAAATATACCCAAAGTTTCTCTGTTTAATTTAAACTCTTCTATTTTTTCTGGGAAGACTCTTTTGAATGACGCTTTTCTTCCTCTAAAATCATCTTTTGGAGATTTTTTGTCAGGCTTCTCAGCGGAACCTATATAAGCATTTACAAGCTTCCCCGTAGTTTTTGCCTTTGTAAAAGAGGCTGAAGTTATGGATTCGTCAGTTGTATCCGTGTGATCAATTATATTTATACTAGAGGCTTGCTCTGTGTTTATGAACTGAACAGAGCCATTTGCAGGATTCACAAACCAAAAGTATCCAAAAAAAGATGCGATAGCACCCAAAATACTATCAAGGGTTCCAGTGTTCTCAAATAATATATCTTCACTATCTGGCAAGCCCACTAGGTTTATCCCAACCATAGATAAAGCCTGTTTAAATTCTCTGACAGTATAACCATATTTTAAATCATATTGAGACAAATCTGGAGCGCCCTTATAAGACTCGCTAACAAATTCATCATTCAAAGAAAGCTCTGGCTTTAACTCTTTGTCTTGATAAACTAAAGTTATTTTTAGCCCATCAAATTTTGCTGCTGACTCGTAATTATATATTCTACCGAGCATTATAATTGAACCAGATTGATCTAGGGTCGGACCTTGAGATTTAAATGATTTTAGCGGTGAATTTATAACCTCTGTAAAATAAGGTATTGGTCCTTCAAAGTTTAAAGTTTCTGGTCCACAGTTTATACCTCTAACCATGACAACATGAGACTTCAATATTAGAGAAGTTCTATCTACATATTTCCTGCTGATAGTTTTTTTTGTAGGATCTGCTCCAATGCTATGCTGAGTGCAAATGAAGTTTGTCATCATTTCAGCAATTTCTTCATTTGAAAAAGAGTTTAATTCACCCAAGGCTCCGACAACAGTTCCTAAACCGTCTGATCCATCTAAATTTTTTGCGTTTAAAAGAGTGGTAACTGATGCGGTATGACCACCACCAGCATTAGAAAAGTTTAAATCTATTTTTTGTATTGTTTCACTCATAACACAAGAGAAGATCCAGATAATATTTCTGCTAGTCCTCCACTAATAGTAGCGTCAAAGCCTGTCTTAATAGTATTTACACCTATAAACAATTCTAGATAATTGCTCTGAGGCTGAAGAATACCATTTACATAATAGTTATTTCTTTTCTCAATATATCCATCAGCAAATACAACATCAGAATATCTACCTGTTTCGGAGGTTGTTTTTAATCTTTTTCTATGAGCAGTGTATTTAAATTTATTTTTATTCTCAGTTTTAACAACTCCTCCTGCGTTTGCCGAAGTCGAAAAAAGTGGAATAAAGAGAGGACTCGATACTCCACCGCCAACCTGAACCCCTACCCCAACACCAGAATACACTTTTTGCCCATTTAAAAAGTAGTCATAATCAGAAAAAGTAGAGCTAGTATAACTACCGCTTATTCCTGATTTTAAAGAAAGTCCGAAATCTCCAGTCCCTGCAAATATTCCCCCAGTAATTATATTATAAGTTACTTGGGATTCTCCATTTACTGGCGTGGTGGAATCAAAGTATAGTTTAGACTGATCAAAAACATTAGACTCGTCCCCTTTTGTAAAAAAATCACCCGTTTTTATATTATAAAAAACTTCATTTGTGATTGTTTGAGTGAAAGGTATTTCTTGTAACAAACTTTGCCCGTTCAGATATGATGAAACTTCCCTCTGACCAGTGCTTATGGTTCTATCGTAATAAAATTCACCAAGACTACCAACACCCTCTCTATTTAAGATATCAAAAGTATTTGTCTCCAGCGCATCTGAAGAGCATCCAGAAACCGAAACATCACCTGTGCTAAAAACAACATCGTATATCATTTTCTCTCCCCCTTATAATAAACGTAATCTTTTTTAAATAATTTTGACGGCCCAGATAAAATTATTCCAGAACTACTAATAGAAGGTCTATCTGTTACAGTTTGGAACAATGGTATTTGAGAAACTCCACTGACATCTGGCAAATCTCCAGCTTGGAATCTAAACCCATAAAGCTTCACTGCCACTGTTGCCGCCCCAGAAATAGCCTGTCTTTCAATATAGTTTTGAACTTGATTCTGAACATGCAGGAGTCCTAAAGTTGCAAAGGCACTGTCTCCACTAGGCAAGTATTGATAACCAGAATCGGGGTGAAGTATACCGACTTGTTCTTTGTTAAATGTGGTTACTCCCCCTTGCTCAAACGTGTGATAATTTAAATATACATCCCCTTCAAATTTATTATCAGTCGAACTCGCAGTAAGACCTCCTGTTAACATATATCTTCCTGTAGAAATATCTAATGATCCAGTAGCTCCATAATCATATCCAGTTATACCTGTTTTATAAGTAACGACTTGTCTATAGCCAGTGATTATTTGTTTCTCTGTAGCAGTTGTTGCACTTTGAAAAAATGAACCAATTAAACCACTTCCAATAGTTAATCCTATACTTGGTGGAATATATCCCGAAAAAAGACAAAAAGAATTTAAACTTATGTCTGAGGTTCTAAATTCCCCAGATGGTCCAGCAGCGCCGCCTCTAAAATATTGATTAGATCCACCTAGATAAAATTCTGAATTATTACCAATAAAACTAGAATTTATAGTAAATGATTCTGTTTCTATTTTGTTATTTAAGTAATCAAATTTGGAAAGAGATAATGTATTGCTTCCTAAAGAAAATCCTACAACATTTCTTCTTGATAACTCTATAGAGTTTGCTGTGTGGATATAATCTCCATTCTTGCCAAAAGATTGATAGAAAAGCTTTCCCCTGCTATTAACACCAAAATTAAAACCTTTTGCTCCAGTGACAATTAAGCCATCTACACTGGTAGAAATTTTTTCTAGAGAGCCAAAAATTACAGAATCTGAAACACCAGTGTTAAATTGAAAATCTACTAAATTAGACAAATCTGAGTATCTTACAGATGGAGTGTTTACCTTCAAGGTTGACTCACTCAAATCTGCCATATTGCTATTTACGAATGTTCCTGTGGTAAAAAGTTTAGCACCTGCAACAGTCCCTTGTCCTGAGTGAGTAACTATTCCACTATATAAACCAGTGTTAGCAGCGGGATCACAATTTTCTATTACTCCAAAATTCAAGCCTCCTGCTTCCTCGTTACCAATATGTCTACCGCTCATCCCAGAAAAATCATAATGCACTAAAAGCCTATCGGTGCTTCCGAAGGCTTGATACATACTATAATTTAATCCTGATTGACTCATATTAATAATATCTACTCATATTATAAGAAATAGTTTGATCATTTAAACTGCTACTTTCCGCAAAGGAGAAAACTCCGCTAGCATAACCACTAGATATTTCTATTAATTTTTGTAAATCTCCTGTCGATGCCTCACAACTAGCTGACACGCTATATTCACCAGCCCTTCTATTCATAAGCTTTTGTTTAGCAAATCCACCTAAACTTGGAACTATGCCACTTAACTCAATAGGTCTTTTGTCAGTTATGGATATCTGTAATCCAGATAATTGACCAGATGATAAATCAATCCTGTTATCAAACTCTAGTGCATATGAAATTAAACTCTGCAAAGGATTTTTTGTTATTTGCCTAGAGGTCGGAGTCGGGTTCAAAAAATCTCCACTTATGTGATAACCCGTAGCATCTCCTGTAAAATCCTGTAAAGCTTCTATAGCTAAATTTAAAAACCCTGAGTTAGCAAGAACACCACTATATTGAGAATCTACTTGTTTAAATCTTTCTCCCGTTGCTGGATCGCCAGTCCCCACTATATCAAACGGACCCTTGTATTTAAATTCTCCGTTTATTGATACTCTTACTATAGATTCATCTTTACTAGCTGAAACTGTGGCAGATCTTGTATGAAGAACATTCCCGCTTCTGTCTAAATTTTCTGGGTCTGTAAAATTGTATGTGAAATTTACAATATTAGATCCAGTGTCTAAATCGTAATTAACAGAGGACGGTCCATTATCTATAAAAGTATAAGCTCCTGTTTCATAATCAGAAAGTGATGACGCTACAGCATTTACAGCTAATTGAGCAGCTTGGGTTGAATCAAAAATACCAGTGTCAAGCAATCCTGTTCCAAACTGAGGTTTATCAAAATCTCCTTTTACAGAACCATTAACCACAACATTCAATCCATCTTCTTTACTAAAAGATATTTTTGTTGAACAATTTAGTATACCAGATTTTGAAACTCCTGTTGTAGTAAGATCTTCACTAGTGCTATAATTATAAACTTCATCAATAGAATAAAGATTATTTGATTTATCTATATTCTCAGTTCTCGAAAACAAGAAGGCATTATTGTTTGCTCCAGTTTGGAATAAGCTTAAATCTCTGCAACCAGTAGTTCTTCCTGTTACAAAGTTTCTAGCATTTGCTAAAGGATCATCGCTGTTTACTTTAACTCCTCTTGCAGAAACGGAGTGATTAACTTCTGTTATTCTTCCCTCTTGCTCTTGAAATGTCCATCTATCTTGAGGGTCTTCTATACCAAAAAACTCTGAAAAACTTTCTTCTGAATAACTTTCAAAAGAAACAGAATATGGCATTATTGTTGTTAAATCAGAAGAATCAAAAGAAATAGATATTGGTTTAGCTGTAGAAAATGCTTTTACAGTTAAGTCATCATTAGTTACATTTAAGGTCTGAAACTCCGACAGCATACCACTGATCATTTGCATTTTTTGTAAATGCAAACCACTTAAATTAGATCCAGTCAGATTACCTACTATCTCTATAGTGTTTTTTGTATGATCTACCGCTCCTTGAATATAAATAGGTTCTACGCCATATCCTACTAGTGGAGTTGGATATGGGAAGTTGTAAGATCCATATGTTACACTTTCTGCCATTATTCCTTTAAAAATAAATATTGTATATTTCTGCTTGAGCTACCCTGTCCTAAATTTAAATTTATAGTGTCATTAATTATATGGATAACATTCTCATCTACCAATTCATTCATTTCAGTTGTTTTAGATTCTAAAACACTCCTAGCATCATAAATCCCCATACTTTGACTAGTTATAGCTTCAGCGGTAACAGTAGCTTGACCGACTGTTTTTTTATTGCTGCTAATAATTTGATCTTCTAAATTCACTAAATCTAAAAATTTAAATACTCTATCAATTTGATGAGTTTTACTTAAGGTCTTTTTAAATTTTAATACACCATCATTTGTATCTTTGTAAGCAAGATCTGTAGTGAAAGATATTTCCTCTGTCACAAACCCCTCAGATTTTTCAAAAGTTGTAGATCTAGATTTTTCTACTATATCTGATACAGGATGAAACAATCTTTTTATTTTGTCTTGAATGTATGTTTGTTCACTAATCCAAAGTGTTTTAGAGTTTAAAAATTTTTCTCTATTGTTTCTTCCTTGACTTTTATATGAAATTGATAGCTTGTATTCAATGAATCTACCTTGTTTGGCCTCTGATCCAAAGTATGATATTCTATCATCTTGAGATTTAGATGGATCAGTGCTAAAAACAATTGTTATGCTAGCTGTATTGCCATCTTTTGTTATTCCTTTTTCAATAGATGTAGGTGTCCCAAACTGTGCGTTATCTTGAGAGGCTATATCATCAATAATCCCTGCCATTGCAGAAGTTAAAACATTTTCAGAATCTTGTCTGAGAGAAATTAATTCAATCTGGTGTCTTTTTGTTATAAAGCCATTCTCTCCTATTTCTATAGATTGAGTTTGCTTTTTACTGACACTTTTAGATTCATCAACAAAAGACGAATCTACTTTTTCACTTAAAGAAACAGAAAGTCCAATTAGATCATAAGTTTCTGATATGAGACCTCGAAAAGCTTTATCAATTTTAGCTTTTTCTGAAATTCCATCTTCTTGATATCCTAAAGATGGTCTATTTGCGAAATAATAATTAGTTAAAAATGTCTTCGCGTCATTTAAAAACTCATCACCCGCCTCTTGTTTGTATTTTAGGGATATATTTCTGGTTGAACTATAGTCTGCGCCTGATCTGTTGAAATCATAAGTCTCACTAAAATCTTCAACCAAATGCGGGTTAGGAATTAATTTAGAGAATGTTTTAGAAGAATAATCATCTAGCCTTCTTGATTCTTGTATTACTATAGAAACTGTCTCAGAGCCAACTAAAGTCCCAGCCGAAAAATTAAAAGACTGTATTCTTCCTTTTAGATAATCATCTGCTCCTATTCTAGCTACTATGTTTGGTTTCTCGTAAGCAGCTATGATTGCATCTCTTCCCTGTATTAATACAGTATCATTTTGCTCAAAGTTAATATCAGAGAGATCAATTTCATATGTCCCAACTACCTCATAGCCAAATATTTCTTCTGTTTCTAGATAAGAATAATTTACCTCTAAAGAAGAAGATAAGACATTGTTAACTATTAACGCTGCCATAATTTATTATTCGGTTAATTGATCTACCTTTCCTTGTAATACTGTGACAGTAGTCTCTAGTCTTTCTAGCTCTTTTACCTTCCCATCTATAAAGAGTTTTGTCTTTTCAACAAGGTCTGCTGCACTACCCGCTGCCTCTAAATTAGTTTTAGCAAATTCTTTCACTTTATCAAATGATCCAACAGAGGTTTTTAGTTCACCTTGCAATTGTTTAAGATCTGCTGCGAATTCTTTAGTTGCTTCATTGTTGTGTAAGGAATTAAATGCAGTTGCTGATGCTCCCATTTCTGCTCTTAAGTTATTTTGCTGTTCTATCAACAATTTAGTTGATTCATCTAATCCAGCGCCAAAGCTTTTCTCTGCTATCGCTTGAAGGCGTTCTGCAAATTTTTGATCTTCCTCGCTGTCAACATTTCCTGCAATTTGATCTTTTACAATAGACCGCCTAGCATCTTCCATTATTTTTTTAGCCTCTGCCAAAGCTGCTTTGGCCTCTTCTTGAGTCTTCGCATTTCCAGAAGCTACAACAGCAGCAGCGATAATTTCATCTGTGTTGCCTAGCCCCATATTATCAAACTGCATAAGGCCAGCCGCCATGTTAGCTTGATCTGCTTTTGTTCTCTTGCCTCCTTTTTTCGCAAGCTCAAACATGTTTAATGCATCTTCCCGCACTACCCTTGTATTAACACCACCTTCTTTTACAAGGTGATCACTTAATTTAGCCATAGCTTGAGCGGCTTTATCTCTGGCGGCTGAGATCTTAATTTCATTTTGCTCTCTCATATGCTCGATATCTTGCATCTTATTGAGAAAAGAAGTTCCTGCTTGTATAGCAGCAGCTTTAAATCTTTTACCAGCTTCGGCAGCGTCTTTTGCAAGCTGTTTAGTGTCTTGCATTGATTCTGGTTTTTGCTGCTCTGCTTGTAGGGCAAGGTCAGCAGTCAGTTGCTCTTGTCTTAATTGATTGATGTTTGTCATCATAGCATTTTGCTCTGATGCTAACATTGCTGCTCCTGCAAATTTATTTGCTCTGGTTGGAGCTATTTTTAGACCAGCTTGCATTGAGGCACTTTCAGCCATCCCTTTTATGCTTTTCCCTCCCCCTAGTCTTTTACTTACTTCTGCTTCAAGATTTGTAGCTGCGGCTCTGGCGGCAGCTAGTTTTTCATTAGCTCTAGCTAACTTATCAGTAGCAATTCTAACTTTACGATCATGTTCATCTTGTTGTTGAACTGTATCAAATCTTATTCCTGCAAGATCTCTTGAGGCTTGAGCTAATCTAATTTGTGCTGCTTCTATTTCATCTAAATTTTGTTCTTCTTTTGAATACTCATTTTTTAATGACTTCATGGCCTCAACATACTCTTTTTCAATAATACTAGTATCTTGACCAGCGGCCCTCATTTTGTTTATGTTCTGCTCTGCCCTATCCATAAAGGCATCACTGCTACCAAAGCCAAGTTCACGATTTCTTGAGTTTGATGCAGAAACTTGTGCATATCTTTCCATGATTTCTGGGGAAAGAGGCTCTGGCCCCTGAAACGCAGATACAAGCCCTTTTCCTATTCCGCTACCAGCCAATGCTCCAACTCCTCCTCCAAGTAATCCTCCAATAGCCATGCCAATTGGACCCCCAAAAGCACCTAGCATTGCTCCGACTTTGGCTCCTCCTAAACCTCCCGCCAAAGCTCCTCCAGCACCACCAAGCTCTCTATCTCTTTCTTGTTTGGTTATAAGCCCTGCTTTTTCATCTTGAAAAGAATTAAAGGCGCTAAACCCAGCCATTCCAACAGCCAATGGCGCTCCAGCAAATTTTCCAATTCCACCCACTCTCCCCATCGCTCTAGTTCTGGCGTTTGCACTACGTTGAGCATTATTAGATGCTCTTATTGCAAAAGACTTACTGTAACCATCTTTCCTTAATGAATCCCTTATCTGGAATCGACTTTGACCACCCATAGGATCTCTACCCATTGGCAATCGTCTTTGCATTCCACTTCTTAAAGAAGTCATTGCTTTAGTTCCAGCAATAGCTCCACCTGCGCGACCTAATCCTCCTTTTATTCCTGTCCCAACTTTCCCTAAAGCTCTTCCCCCAAATCCTCCAGTAACCATATTCAAAGTAGACAGTGCCATCAAACCTGTAATAGCAGTGTTTGCTGCACTAGCCACGCCCTCTAACCCAGAGCTAGCTGTTGCCGCTGATCTTGAGGCTTTATCAATTGCAGCAACTTCTGCCATTCTTTCTTTAAATCCTTCTTTACTAGATAAAGCAGCGTCTGTTTGAGCTTCTGCAAGCGCGATGCTAGAGTCTGCTGACTGATCTGTTGCAGCGACCATAGTTTGCAACGCCATTTGCACTGACCCTAAAGCTAAAATAAACCCAGTTGCTCCACCAAGACCTCCACCGCCTCCTTTAGCATAGTTAGGAACAAACCCTCCTGCAAACATACCAATCCCTTGACGCTCTCTCTTTATTGCATCTTGTAATCCATTAGGCTCGTCTCTTAAATTTGTTACAGCTATTGGGCTTCCTTTAGAGTCCTTATGAACCCTCATCATTGAGGTAGGGACACCTGCGCCCCCAGCATAGTTTGGAACAAGCCCTCCTGAAGACATGCCAACTGGTGCGCCTTTTCTTGGCAAGCTCCTCATGGTTTGACTAATGAACTTTGCCTTTTGCCCTTGGCTGTTTTTAAAATCACCATATTTGTATCCCAAACCTTCGATTCCAAATATCTCTTCTACAACTTTGCCTGATGCTCCAGCAATCCTAACATCTAGAGTATTGTTACCTGCTCCCGCCTTAACACCACCAGTTACAGCGTCTATAATAGACTCAAAAATAGCTCCTCTTAATGCACCAAAAGCACCCGCTCCACCTTCTTTTAAAACCCTAGCCTTTACCTGTTTGGTGGTAAACCTTCTAGGCTGCATTTTTAGTTTGCCCCCACTTTTAGAAACAACACTATCCATAGCATTATTAACACCCCTTGTTAAAGAAGCATCTAAAATTGTATCCATCCTTAACATTCTTCTGAATCCAGAATCCCGTTTTAGATTGGGGTCTATTCCAGCTACACTTCCGTCAAAACCAGAAAACCTTGTTTGTAGCCTTTTCTTTGATTGAAAATTTGTATTAAGCGCACCTTGCGTAAAAGCTTGGGCTTGAGGAACAAGCATAAGCGCTTTTTTACTATCTGGGCTATCTGCAATATATCTTGGAAAGTTTGAGCCATCGGCCCTCTTTTTATTTCCCATTACATGACCAGACATAGCAGCTTGCTCTGGAGTTATTACTCCCGATGTAATTCTTTGAGATGCTTGAGGAGGAGTTAGCAAAGGGCCAGCAAAGCCTCCTATAGCAATACTTCCCCTGCGAGCATAGTTCGGGACAAAGCCGCCTCTATTAAATCCAAGTCTACCTTGATTTAAGTTAGACATAAATGGCTCGCCAAATTTGTCTACAGCGCTTTTACGCATTACGAATTCACCAGCAGTAAGCATTGCTGGAACGTCATCTTTTGTTCCTGACCCTCCAGTTACTCTACCACCTACAGCAAAAGCCCTGCCCCTTCTTCCAGTAAAAGTTCCTGCTGCGTTAATTCCCGATACTCCTCTGGCAGCAGCCGCACTAGCTAGCTGTCTCATTAACTGAGCCTGTTGAGCTAATAGTGCATTTTCTCTTTGAATTGCCATTATAACAGCTTGCTCTTTCTGAACTTGAGTTGCTGTCTGACTAGTTATTGCATTTCTTAATTGTTGATCTCTTTGAAGCAGTCCAACTATTCCTCCCTCAATCTGCTTAAGCCTCTCGGTTTGGGTTCCCATTGTGAAAAGGGTTCTTAAACCCTCTCCAGCAAATTTGGCAACTAGCTTAAAAATCTTAACAAAAGCTGCTGTGAAAATAACCACTGCTGGCCCACTTAAAAAAGAGCCAATTGTTTTGAATAATCCTTTTACAAAAACATTTCCTTTTTCTGGATCTAAAGCGTTATTTAAAAAATCTGTAACTTTACTAGCTATTCCAACTAATCCTTCTAATAGAGGACCAAATGTGATAGCTCCCACTCTCTCTGCTAGAGAGGTAAGACCCTGAACCAATGAGTTGATCTGGGCAGATATAGATTCGTTTAATAATCTATTTTTTTCAAAAGCTTCATTTGTAGCACTGGCAGCAGTTATTGCTGCTTTTTGAAATATAGAAGTATTAGAACCCAAATCTTTTAAAGCGGCACTAACCACGTTAATCTGGAAAACTCCACCAGCTAATTCTTTGATTTTGGAAACCACAGTTGGATCTGCAATCCCTTCTATAGCAGTAGAAAGAGCCTGTAGTTTTTGCACTCCAGTTTGGTTGGCATCAATAGCAACCCCTAGTTCCTTAAGTTCTGAAATAGTTGTTCCTCTTTGTAAACGAGTAAAAATTGATTTAAATGCGTTACCGATAACGGCACCACCCCTTGCAGTTTTCTGCTCAACCGCCGTAATAAGACCCAACAATTCATTAAAGCTCACTCCAGCATCTTCCGCTGTAGAACCCGCTCTTTTAAAAGCTTCTGCTAGGTCATCAGTAGATACAGCAAACGCTGTATCAACAGCAACCATTTTATTAACTATTTGTGTATGAGTAAGCCCAGCAGAAGTAAATCCATTAATAGCTGCCGTAAGAGCCTTTACTGACTTTTCAGCATCCATACCAGAAATTCTTGTAAGTATAAGTGCAGACTTAAGTCTGGAAGCAGTTTCTTCAGCACTTAAACCCTGCCTAGCCAACTCAGCAGCACCGTCTGCTACGGTCGAGAAGGATTGTCCTGTTTCTTGGGCTACTTTAAAAATAGAATTTCTAAACCTATTGAAAGTTTGTTCTGAAGCTTGGAAAATAGAATTAATTTCTAATAGCCTCTTTTGAACATCAATTGTTGTAGAGACAAGTTTTTTAAATGACTGCGTTACACCATTAATGACTACAGTTGTAGCCCCGAATGCAAACACACGCGCAGTAGAAGCATCCAGAGATTTCTGGAATTCAGAAGCTTGCCCTGTAATCCTGCCTAAAGCTTGTGATATCTGCTTTGTAGAAGCATTTAAGCTTTGCGGATTAAGGCTTACATTTAGGGATGCATTTAGACTTGTCGCCATATAGTGTAAATTACACCTATCCTGTTAAAAAGTCCTCTGCTTTAAGCTCTCCACCCCTTGCTTTCATTCTTGCTTTTAAATCATCTATGCCATAACTAACTTTATTGTCAGTCTCCTCTTTCTCCTCATATTCTAGTATTTTAAGAGGATCATTAGATATCTCATCTGGAATTTTAACATTCTTCATCTTATTGAATAATGCGTTAGATAAGATTATCAGATTTTTCTGAAATATGGTAATTGTCCTAAAATTTACATCAAAAAGCTTTAAGGGGTTTCTGTGTTGAGCTACATAAATATCAAAAAAACCACCAAAAAAAGAAGCGCCTAGAATACATTGTTTACTATTTAACTCTGCATACCTTTTAAAAAGAGCGGCAGTTAATTCTTTTTCAGGATCTTCTCCTATGCTTTCTGTTAGATCCCTATCCAAATAGACGCATTTCTGCACCATTTTTTTTACTTTTTTTACTTCAGATAGGCTTTCAGCACTATAAGTAACCAAACTAGCTTTTTTTCTTCTTAACGTATCTAGATCTACTCTTTGTTTCTCTATTTGGTCGTTAAAAACTTTTCTTTGGTTAGGGTCTTGAATTTTTTCTAAAGCCGTTGTTGACTTTTTAACTGTCCACTGTAACGATTTTATTTTTTCTTCTTCAGCATCTGACCAAGATCCTGCTTTTTTAGCGTCTTTAATTAATTGCTTTTCTGTCTGAATCCCAGATTTTACGGAGCGCTCTATATCTTCATTTTGCTCCTCATCAAGCTCAAGTATTTCTGTATAAAGAAAATGCCTGAAATAATAATTTTCATCAGAGACCTTTAGTTTACTAAAGCCTCTTGAAATGTCTAAAAGATCGCCAGAATAATTTTTTTCATTATTCTTCATTTACTTCAGGCTCATCTTCCTCAAAAAGATTATCTAAAGACTCTTGAATACTTTCTTGATCTTTCCCTAACTGATTATACCAAATACTAGAAACTTTAATTAGAGTATCAAAAGCAGATTCATATAATTTTTTAAGCTTTAAAAAGTCTATTTCACTTAATCCTGTATCTTCAATTGAAACCTCATCTTCTTCATCTTCTTGTAAAAGCAAGAGCAAGTTTCTTTTATGCTCATAAGAATCGCCTTGGAAAATTGGAAACAGTTGAGTTTTGTCCTTACCTTCAACCGTATCTTCATAGTGTGAAAAATTTAAAACTAACCATTCAATCAATTTCTGTTCCGCTTTAGCGTCTGCCGTTTGCCCGAATTGATCTCTCAAAGAAATTTCATATTCATAAATTGTCTTTTTAGTATCAGCAAAAGTCCTTTCGGCGTTTTTTAATTTTGCTTTTTGTTCTTCATTTAATTCTTTAGAACCTCCAAAAAACTCAATTGTTCTAGCGGCTTCGATATTTTCTAGAATAACATCGCTGACCGTATCAGAAGCCGACTTTGAGGTCATTCCTCCTAAATCGCCCATCTTTTTAGCGAGCATAGCTTTGGTTAAAAACCCAGCATTAATGTATTCATTAAATTTTTGCCCATAGAAAAAATCTGCATCTTCTCTTTGGGAAATAGATGGCTTTGTAAAAACAATCCTATTTTTAATAGTTTTTTTAACTTTTTTAGTGGTCTCTACGGGTCCGTCTTTTGTTTTTTTAATATGAGGAACCTCAGACCTAACAACTCTACTAACATCAAATGAATATAGCTCTTTCATTTATATTATTATAAGTAAAAAATAAATAAAATCAACTATTTACGCCGCTAACGTCAACCGAAACAGATGAGTTATCTCCTTTGTCAAAGGATACACAATTTACAACACCGTCTCCCAATCCAAATCCAGTCACATCATAAAAGTTAGCCATCAATACATTATCTTTATAGTATGTAAATGTCTCGTTATTGTGATCGTAATATATTTGAATCCCAAAGGGAGTGCCGCTTTGATAGCCTCCAAAAAATTTGCCGCTCTGGTCAAACAAATAGCCTTCTTTCCCTGTAATAGAAACTAAATAACCATTTAGGCTAGCCCCTGTTTCCATAAGGTGAAACTGAAATCCACTTGCTGGATCATTTATGACAAAATTTAAATCATAAAAAGAGTTTTTATAATTAGGCAAGTTTCCGCTAGTTCTCATTGTATTATAGGAAAGTAGTAAGAGAAATTAATTGTAGTATTATCATCTAAACTTGTTGATTCATCAACATTTTCAAGACAACAGCCGCTAGTTACAAAGTCCATTAAAGAGTTTCCAAGATCATCTTTTAAATCAATTTTAATTACTCCACTATCACAAACAAGACTAGAAAGATCTAATCCTGTTACAGAGTTTTTGATCATGCTTACCTCTATAGATCCCCCTGCTGGCAACTCTGGGTATCTAAAACTAGGGTTTCTTTGTCCAATCCTAGTTACATTTTTTCTGGGTAAATCTACAGAAATAGAGAAATCTTGTATGTGTAAACTTTCAGTGTTTATCCCCTCTTGACCATTAGTTGTAGTGGTAATTTGTATTTTTTGAGGTCTCATAAAACCCTTAATAAAATCATCATTACTTTGGTCATCTATAGAAATAGCACCCCCATCACTAAAGGTAGCTCCCACTCCTAAATATGTGGCGTTTCCTCTTATAAGCTCACCAACACTAGCATTTATTGAATAATTTGTTAATGAGGCATCGTTCATAACAGTAGAGCCAGCAGTATCTTTTACTTGAAAATCAAACTTTCCAGTAGTGAGAAAACCGCCGTGTCTTTGTTGAAACTGATAAAAAGGATCAACTCCAGTTGCTCCTGTAGTTAACAACATCTCCATTTGTAATGTCGTCGTTTGATTAGAAGACAAAACCCTCTCTGTTATGTGAGCAGTTCCTAGTCTTTGAATGTCTATAACCTCTTTTGGAGTAGAGAGAGATAATGAATTTACTGCGGGTATACGAGACCCATCAATAAATAATTGAATATCACTAGAATGTATTCTATCTACAGCCATACATAGTAGTTTACACAAAAAAGCCCCGCATTTCTGCGAGGCTTTTCTGAGTTGAATTTAAAGGATATTAATATGGTGCTTTACTATTATCACCCTTGTAATATAAGTTCCCGTTTGGAGTCCCGATAAAATTATCTGATGGAGCGCCACCAGCAGGGCCAGTGCTGCAATCACCTGTATAAAACAATCCTTGACCTGTAACAGTAGGACCACCGATTTGAGCAGAAAACGTCAAGTCAACAGTTTCATTGTCATCAAGTCCAACGGAGAATGCCTGAGAATCAAGTGATGCATTTTCTAATCTATATGCATGTTGTGTCGCACCAAGATCGTCCTTAACGGTAATAGTAACATCAGTTGTATCGTCTCCAGCAGTTCCTGTAAGAACCATATCAAGCGCACCTGTAGAGAAATTCTTAAGAAGAGCGCTTACACTCATTGTAACATTAATCGGAAAATCTAAAGGTCTTGCGACTGCTCTCTCTGCACCAAGTGCAGAAATATTAGTTCTAGACATTGGAACCTCGATTGAAGCACTTTGAACATGCATGTCAGACATATCAGTTCCACCCCAAGACCACTTTTTCCTATCAAAACTTAAAGTAACATCTTCTGGACGAAGAACCAAAACACCCATATCTCCAGTGGATGGAGCATCCAGTCTGTATTGACCTGTATCTGCTCTTCCTCCATCAGCATTTAATGCTGGATTGTATAATCCAGAACTATTGGCCTGAATTTGAATGTTTTGAGCCTCTCCTTCAATGTCTACTCTTGGGATTTCTCCAACGGCAAAATTAACGGAATAGCTGTTAACAATACAGTTACCAAGAGATACAACATCATGGTTTGTTCTTTCAGCATCGGTGAAAGCAGACGCTTTAAAAGCATCTTCTCCTTCTTTAACAGTAAGAACATAAAGATTTTTTTCTCTCTTTTGTTCGTCTTCTGTCATCACACCTGAGATGAACTGAGATTTTACTTTTGGTTCTGCATTCGGGTCGAATCCCACTGTATTGAAACCTAAAGTAGCCTCGTTTTCTCCATTACCTAAAAAGTATCCAAGTGAAAAGGTTGGATTAAGTTCTGACATTGTTACTGTCCCGATTCGTGCTAACTGACCAAATTCTCTCACATCTTGTCTTGCACCTGCAAGATCGACATCAAAAGAAAAATTGTCCACACGATGAAGTTGGTGGGGGATGAAACCCGATTCCGTTGCCGCGAGCGCCGAACCACCAAAAGCGGTATTACTCGCCAAAATACCTGTGGGCGATGCATACACTGCTTTACTCTGTGAAATTACTCTTGTTCTAGAAGCCATATTAATTTAAATTAAAAGTTGAAATGTTTACACTTTCTTACACGGATTTATAACCTTGGGAAACGATAAGTGCATAATTCAAAGTCTAAAAAGCCAATTGAAATGTTTTTATTTAAGTTTTCTCTTATTTTCTCAGACACAACTTTTGAGGCAGAAACGTCCATTATATGAGATTTATCTGGACTTGATTGAGCAGCGACTAAAGTGTCATAATTATAGGGAAAATCCTTAATTGAGAATGAAAATCCATAAGGAAAGCTTTCATACGGAATATGCGTAATATCCTCTCTCACTGAATCTCTAAACAGAGACATTACAGAATCTAGGGTATAATTATCAAAAGAAAGAACCATGACCCTCATATTTGATCTAGTGTCCTCTTCTCCACCAAATGAAAATTCAGTATTGTCAGAGGATGCCTGAGAAATAAAGCAAGCAGGTAAAAAATATGTTGTTTCGTCATATTCTCCAGTTTTACCATATTGATAAGGCAGTTCTGTTGCACTGTCTTTAAAATCTGAATGAATTATTACCTGTGCGTCTGTATCGTTAGTAATATAAGTGTTTACCTCTTTTACTGTAGAATTTGCTGTTAATGTTGTGTTTCCAATAGCAGCGCCAGAGGCTTTTGGGAAAATCAATCTGCCATTTTCATAGTCGGTAAAAACCTCACCATTTTGGTCGTAATTACCTGTAATAAAATGATTGCCTAAAAAGAAACCAGAGTTGGGCTGGTCAATATCATACTCCCCTACAAGAGATCTGTATTTCCCTTGAAAAGCAATATGTGAAGAGGGTATGTCTGGAAAATTGCCAGATGTAAAAGCATTGTCTAAATTAATAGCATAGGCTTTAGCCTTATCTGATAATAGTTTATTTTCAAACCACAGATAAAAACTGGATAAAACATTCTGGTCAAATTGTGCTTTCATTTGTCTAGTCTCAACATTTTCTTCTTAAAGTTTTCTATTAGTTTTTTAACATAAGGAACTCTTCTAAAAGTTACACTAGAAGATCTACTTTTGACCTGTATAGCTGTTCCAGAACTAGATGAAGGAAATCCAGTGGAACTGAAAAGGTATTGCCCCAAGTTAGTTAAACCTCCTTCTTCCACGCTTTTAACCCAGCTTTTTCCAGTCATCCAAGGTATTGGTGTCAATCCATATATCTCCTCAACACTTGGTATGAAAAATGTAACCATATATTTACCTTTAGTGTTCGTCCTTCTAACAGTAAATTTAATTTTCTCTTTAAATATCTGAGATATCACGGAAGTAGGATCATCAGACGAAGTAAAACCTATAAATGAAAAAAGGTTTCCATATCCCCCAAGTGTGCCGCTTGTATTTGATGCATTCGGCCCAGCATTTAGCTCTAATGTAATAGGATGAATAGAGAATTCTCTCTCTAATTCCTTTCTTCTTTCCTCTAGTTTAGGCTCAATAACTCCCCTTAACGCCATCGCCATACTTCTAGAGTTTGGTCTATCTACAGTTAGCTCTCTTAACAACTCCGCTGCATTTATAGTAACTACTGGCGCTGATGTTGATATAAATCCTTTTCTAGCCATTAATTCTCACGTTTTAAAAATATAGAATAAAACTGAGCGTCAAATGGACCAATTACTTTTGCATCTCCGTCAACGATATACAACTCATCGTCAACTTCTATTTTAGAACAAATCTTAATTTTTTCGTAGGCATCAGATTTAACTTTAATCCTTATTTGACCCTCTGATGCCATTAGGTTCATTTGAGCGTTCCCATCAACGAGATCTTCTTTCTGCTCGTTCTTGTAGTAAATACGGGCGCTAAATGAGTGTCTTGTTAACTCTGTGTCAGATGAAATTTCTGCTGTATTTTTAGTGCGCCCATATAAGGGGTTGTAATTAAGCTCTGCTGGGACAGTGCTGGCTTCTTTTACATACACATAAATAGTTCTAGCGAAAGTATCATGAACGTCACTTAACGCTGAATTAATAGCAGTTTTTTCTGCATCTGTGAGTAGGGAAGCCATGTTATCATGTCAGTTTTCCAGATAAGTCAAAAGTTCCATCAGTTCCAGCTACTTGAATTGGAGATGACTTTTGGTAATTATATTGGAACACAAGGTCTTTTAATCTTTTTGAAGTTTGTTCAGAAAGGTCTCTATATGTTTTAGCAACAGAGTTTTTATTCTGTCTTTGGATAGTTGTATCCCCTTCTTTTATGGTAACCCAATCTACAGAATCAGAGTAAGTGAAAGATCTTAAAGATTCTCTTGCTGATTTTTCATAATACCAAAGTTCATACAATGAAGAGAAAATGTTCTTTTCTACAGGAGCTAAACCAGATGTAGTTCCAGCCATTACCACACCACCAGTGGAGTTTACCTCAAACTCTTCATGAGTTATTCCATTTAGCTCTCCAATGTTGGTTTCTAGCCAACCAGAAACAAAGCCCATATTATATGAGCCAGTATCATTAGGAAAATCGTATGTTACGATTCCACTAGCTAAAACTCCAAGATCATTCATAAATTACAAATCCTTAAATAACTTTACAGCAGATTCGTAATCTGGGGAACTAGGATCTATAATTGGTTTTGCTTCGCCCTGAACTGTGACGTTGTGTTTTTGAACATAAAAGTCAAAAGACTTCATTAAAGATTTCCTCAAAAGATTGGTATTTCTTTCTCTTGGGAGTCCTACTCTAGCAGCTAAATCAGTCAAATCAGCAGCAGAACTTGCATCTACTCTCTGCTTGAAAACATCTCTATGCATTGTCCCATAAGGGTTCATTTGAGGCATTCCTAAAAGCTCCTCAAGCTCTTTTACCCTTTCAATCTCCTTTTCTTTTTCACTTCTATCTTTGCCGTCTGTAACATCAAATTCTTCTAGATGTTTTTTTTCAACTCCTTTTGAAATTTGCATTTCTTGGGCATTTTTCTTTTTGGCAGCTTTTTTCTTACTCATAATACATGATAGTGAAATTTTATATAAAAATCAATAAAAAAGAGCCGCCCCTTTCGGAGCGACTCTCTTTATAATGGTTGTCTATCTCTTTACGAGCTAGTTCCAATTGCAAGTCCAATAAGAGCTTTGTCATCAATACAGATGCGGCCCTCTTCAACTTTGCCGTAGTAACCGATCTTGTTCTGACGAACAGAGAACTGATCGTCAACAAGAACTTGGAACTCAGAAGGAGAACCCTCACCGATAACCGTAGGACGAATAAGAGAGTCCTTGGAACGGTCAACACCGATAAGAATTTGATCATTGGCCTGAGTGAATGAACCACCCTGTCCACCAGTGATATTACCTTCTGCCGCAGCGATAGTAGCAAACAGCTTATTAAAGCGCTGATTTTTACCCATCTCATTAACTTCCATGATATTAATACCATAGAAAGATGGAAGACCAGCACCAGCGTAAAGCTCTGCGCGGAGGTTCTCAGGAGCTACCTGACCGTCAGTTCCAGCGGCAGCAGTTCCATCCGAATCAACAGTGTTGATTGGGTTGTAAGCCATTGCACGAAGGTCTTCAACGATTTCTGGTGAAACCAGAAGGTCAGTAATTCCAGATTTAACTCCACCAACAGGTGTTCCCCCGTTGAATGAGCTATTAACACGCTTGCTTGCAGTGATCAAGTTATTGAGATCGTGAAGGATCATGCGATCCGACTGTGTTCCCTGAATAACCTGACTACCTTGAGTCCCAGCGCTTCCTGTAGCTTTACAGAGAGCAGTGGCAAGGACATTGAAAGCAGTTTTGGTTTGCTTAAGTAAAACTTCTTGAGCCATCCTAGTGAAAGTCTTGCTAACAACATCAAGACGAGCCTTACGGACATACTTGCGATCAAACGCAAGAGCGCTGTCCAAGGTGTAAGTCTGGAACTTGAGTTCGTTGTGAGCAGGAAAGACTTGACTATAAGGAAGCCCCCCAGCAACCTGTTGAGAATACACCTGAATGTAGTCCTCATCAGTGATATCGTGGAAAAGATCCAAAGGCAGAGATGGGTTGTCATCTTCTCCATAAGAAATTGTGCTATACAAATTTCCAATTGTAGGAGCGTTATTGATAACTTCCGATACTACAGGTCCGAGCAGTTCTGCAACCGCCGCCTGTGCCTCATAAGCTTCTTCACGATTATTAGATCCCATTGCTCTGATAAGAGCCAACTGATCTTCAGTTCTTTTGATTGTGATTTTCATGATCGTAAAATATTAGCAGTCAAGTTTTAAAATTGCATAAGCACCTGCGAAAGCATCGGTAGTGCCACCTTGAGATTCCCTTAAACCAGTCGCGATAAACTGACCAATACTATGAGTTACATGGTAGTGATGTTTAGCGTGAGTAGAATCGTGGAAACCAGTAATAGTTCCATTGAGGCTAGGAGCCGCAATTGAACCAACAGCAGGTAAGCCTAAAGCGTGTCCCTGTGCAGGACCAGCAAGACCTTTGGAGTTAATAGTAAAGATTCCTTTCGTAGCGATTGGAACAGCTTCACCAGAAACAACGCACTGGAGTTCCTCTTTCTTTTCTGGGTAATATAAAAGGTTTTCCCCATTCTCATCATTTGCACGAACATCGCGCAAAAGAATCCCTAATGCTTGTTCCCCAATACCTGTATTGTTCATTTTCTCTACTTTGTAGGGAACAGTTGGGTATAAGGACAAGCCGTTACCAAGAGTATTCAAATATGCATTTGAATCACCTCTTGTCGTATATTCGACAGGCTCTTCAGTCAGATTAGCGGATTTAATCTTGACAACAGAACCAGCCTCGCCCGTTTCCTTATCAAATGAGTAGAAGTTGATAACATCATTCTCATCATATTGACGGAACGGCAGTAAACGTGTAATTTCGTTAGCCATAATTTAATTGATTTTGTTTTTTTAATTAGAAACTTCTACTGAGAAGTTCTTCTTGAGTCTTTCGACAAAAGAAATCTGTTCGCTAGCTTCAGCGTTATTATTGGGGATAGAAGCCTCTGCTTCATCTCCTTCAACCTCAAGCTCTTCCTCTGGCTCCTCTTCGGCAGCTTCTTCCTCTTCAGGGTCATCCCCTTCTTCGCGGCTAGCTACTGCTTCGTCAATACGAGCCTTAATCTCTGCTTCTTTAGCTTCGATATTTGACTTAAGCTTGTGGGCAAAAATAACCTCAAGCTTTTCCTTGTAATTATTGAAATCTTCTTCAGAAGAACCGAGTTCCTTCACTTCTGCGGTAACTAAAGCAAGCTCTTTTTCATTAAGCTCGTAGTCACTATCAATGAAGTTCATGCGATCATTAAAAAGATCAACAGCAGCTTTTGCTTCTACTTCTCCCTTAAGTGCATCAAGTTCTTCTTTCGTCTGCTTAAAAGAGTCTTTTAACTCTTCAAGCTCTGCTTCAGCTTTTGCTTTAGCTTCCTTCTCAACGTCCATCTTGGCTGTCCAAGACTCGTTGTGTTCTAC
>CEQK01060327.1_pt1 | contig 48662 bp, 47 predicted proteins | sample 531051 | NCBI WGS metagenome assembly CEQK01 (sample SAMEA2621229, study PRJEB7988) | marine metagenome | biome: marine biome (ENVO:00000447); feature: deep chlorophyll maximum layer (ENVO:xxxxxxxx); material: "saline water (ENVO:00002010), including plankton (ENVO:xxxxxxxx)" | depth 150 m
GGAAAGTCGTCGGGGTCAATCACGGCGGTGGCAATCTCAGGCCGTCCAAGTCGACGCAGGCCCGCATAGGCGAGAAGCGTCGCATCGGCCTGCCCTTCGGACAACTTGCGCAGCCTTGTTTCCACCTGGCCACGGAAGCCGACCACCGTGATGTCGGGCCGTGCCCTTTTGACCAGCGCCTGCCGCCGCAGGGACGAGGTGCCGACCACCGCATTGTCGGGCAACTCCGCAAGTGACGGTGCCGCCTTGCCGATGAAGGCATCGCGCACATCCTCGCGTTCAAGCGCGGCCACGATGCCGAGCCCCTCCGGCAGGCCGGTCGCCATGTCCTTGGAGGAATGGACCGCGAAATCGAGCCGGCCATCGGCCAGCTGCTCTTCCAGTTCGAAGGTGAAAAGTCCCTTGCCACCGATCTCGGAGAGTGACCGGTCGATGATCCGGTCGCCCTGGGTCGAGAGTACGACAATCTCGAAATCTTCGTCGGAAAGGCCGTGCGCCTTCATCAGAAGGTCGCGCGTTTCATGGGCCTGGGCCAGCGCCAGCGGGCTGCCCCTCGTGCCGATCCGGTAAGGTTTCATTTGCATGCTATCCTGTCGGTTGCTACCTGCAGGAGACGTAAAGCGCTTGGCGGTCCGGCGCAACTCCGTGGAGCGGACAGAGACATATGACGCACCCCGAAACCACAATTCTGGGGCCTGAAATCACTATTCTCGGAATTGAGACGAGCTGCGATGAAACTGCCGCATCCGTGGTCGTGCGCCGCGCCGATGGATCGGGTGACATTCTCTCGAACGTCGTCTTCAGCCAGCTGGATGAACACGCGGCCTATGGCGGCGTAGTGCCGGAGATTGCCGCCCGCGCCCATGTCTCCGTGCTTGATTCGCTTGTAGACGCCGCACTGTCGGATGCCGGCAAGACGCTCGATGACATGGACGCCATCGCTGCCACGTCGGGACCGGGTCTGATCGGCGGGCTGATGGTCGGGCAGATGACGGCAAAGGCGCTCGCACAGGTCACCGGCAAGCCGCTCTATGCGGTCAACCACCTTGAAGGCCACGCACTTACCGCCCGTCTCACCGATAATCTCGACTTTCCCTACCTGCTGCTCCTGGTCTCCGGCGGCCATACGCAGATCGTGCTGGTCAAGGGCGTCGACGACTATGAGCGCTGGGGCACCACCATCGACGACGCGCTGGGCGAGGCCTTCGACAAGACCGCGAAGCTTCTCGGCCTGCCCTACCCCGGCGGCCCGGTCGTCGAAAAGGCGGCAAGCTCGGGCGACCCCAAGCGCTTCCGCCTGCCGGTGCCGCTCAAGGGCACGCCGGATCCGGATTTCTCCTTCTCCGGTTTGAAGACGGCCGTGCGCCAGCTTGCCGAAGCACAGGCCCCTGTGTCGGACCAAACGATTGCCGATATCTGCGCGAGCTTCCAGCGCGCGGTGTGCCTGAGCCTCGCGGATCGGCTCGACATCGCCTTCTTGCGCTTCTCGGCCCGGTTCCCCGGCACGGCCGACAAGGCGCTGGTGATTGCCGGCGGTGTGGCCGCCAACAAGGCCTTGCGCGGCACCTTGTCCGAGGGCGCGGAGAAACACGGCTTCCGCCTCGTGGCCCCGCCCATGGAACTCTGCACCGATAATGCGGCGATGATCGCCTGGGCAGCGGCCGAACGGCGCGCAGCAGGGATAAATAGCGATCCGCTCGACACCGCACCCCGCTCACGCTGGCCGCTCGACAAGAGCGCCGACGCGGTGGTCGGGTCCGGTAAACGCGGTGCGAAGGTATGACGATGACAGACAGAGCCAACTCGATCGGGATCGTCGGAGCAGGTGCCTTTGGAACCGCGCTCGCCTGCGTACTGGCGGACCGGAACGCACCCGTCACCCTGTATGGTCGCGATCCCGAACTGATGGCGGAGATGGCTGCAAAGCGTATCAATCCGCGGCTACCGTCAGTTTCGCTGCCCGAAGGTCTCGCGCCCTCGGCGGATGACAGCACGATCCATATGCACGACACGGTGCTTTTTGTCGTCCCCTCCTCCGCCCAGGCTGAGACTGCGACCAGGCTCGCCCCGCATCTGGCCTCTGAAGCAGCCATCGTGATGTGCGCCAAGGGGCTCGACCGCGAGACCGGCCATACGATCACCGATGCGCTTGCCGATCGTCTGCCCGGTCATGTCATCTCGGTTCTCTCAGGTCCCGGCTTCGCGGCGGACATCGCCTCCGGCCTGCCGACGGCCATGACGCTCGCAGCCAATGACCAGGCTGACGCCGACCGCATTGCCGCCACGCTCTCGCGAAAGGCCTTCCGGCTTTATGCCAGCGACGACATGACAGGCGTCCAGCTCGGCGGTGCCCTGAAAAACGTGCTGGCGATTGCTTCCGGCATCGTCATAGGCGCAGGCCTTGGCGAGAGTGCGCGTGCGGCCCTTATTGCCCGCGGTCTCGCCGAGCTCACCCGTTTTGTCGTCGCAAATGGCGGACGGCCGGAAACCGCTGCCGGCCTGTCGGGTCTCGGCGATCTGGTGCTCACGGCCACCAGCGCCCAGTCGCGCAACTACCGCTTCGGCCTTGCCGTCGGCGGCGGTCAGTCGCCCGCAGAACTGTCAGGCGAAGGTCAGCCGCTGGTCGAAGGCGCCAATGCAGCCGTCACCGCGGCACAGGCTGCCGCGGCCCTGCATGTTCCGATGCCGGTGACCGAAGCGGTGGCCGCCGTTGTCAGCGGACAGGCCGATGTCGCCACCGTGGTGGACCGCTTGCTGTCGCGCCCCTTGCGCTCCGAAACCGCTTGAGGCTAAACCGGCCTCCTCGATTGCCAACCAGAAACTGGAGTTCTCCATGGCCTACTGGCTGTTCAAATCCGAACCTTTCAAATGGTCCTGGGACATGCAGAAGGCCAAGGGCGAAGAGGGCGAACAGTGGGATGGCGTGCGAAACTATCAGGCGCGCAACAACATGCGGGCCATGAAGCTGGGCGACAAGGGCTTCTTCTATCACTCCAACGAGGGGTTGGAAGTCGTCGGCATCGTCGAGGTCTGTGCGCTGGCGCACCCCGACAGCACCACCGATGACGAGCGCTGGGAGTGCGTCGACATCAAGGCTGTGACCGACATGCCGAAGCCCGTGACCCTGAAGGACGTCAAGGCCAACCCGAAGCTCGAGAACATGTCGCTGGTGACCTCCATGCGGCTCTCTGTTCAGCCCGTGACCGAGGACGAGTATCTCGAAGTCTGCCGCATGGGCGGCCTCGACAATCCGCCGCGCTCCGAAGCGTAGGTCCGGGCCGGGACGTCGGACATGAAAACCGCGCCGGCCGATTTCATCCGAGCCAATACCACCATCTCGGCGCCACCGCACGTACCCGGGATTTCCCTTCATCTCGCCGATGAAGCCCATGACCTCTGGCACAAGACCGAAGAGGAGCTGGGCGAGATCGGTCTCCCTCCGCCTTTCTGGGCCTTTGCCTGGGCCGGCGGACAGGGGCTTGCGCGCTATGTACTCGCATACCCGGACCTCGTTGCCGGCAAGCGGGTGCTCGACTTCGCCTGCGGCTCCGGGCTTGTGGCCATCGCGGCGGCCAAGGCCGGCGCATCATGTGTCGAGGCGGTCGATATCGACCCCTGGGCGATCACCGCAACCGAACTCAATGCCGCCGTGAATGATGTCGCCGGACCGATCACCGTGTCTAACCGCAATATCATCGGCACCGAGGGTCCGTGGGATGTCGTGCTTGCCGGCGATGTCTTTTACGACGCGGAGATGACCGCGCTGATTGCGCCCTGGTTCGAAAGCCTTGCCGGCAACGGCGCGCTGGTGCTCGTTGGCGATCCCGGCCGCGCCTATCGCCCGAATACGGGCTTTATCGAGCGCGCGGTCTATTCAGTCCCTGTGACTCGGGTGCTGGAGGACAGCGAAATCAAGCGCACAGCCGTGCTGGAATGCGTTCCCGAGTGACCGTCTTCAGTTCCGACTGACCCGGAAGACTGTTCCTTTACGCAAATAGGGAAGAAGCCGGATCAGGTCGCGACGCTTGAGCGCGATACAGCCTTCCGTCGGCTGATAACCGGGCTTGGCGACATGCAGAAAGATCGCGCTCCCCTTGTTGCGCCGGCGCGAGCGGATATTCCAGTCGAGCACCAGCACAAGATCATAGAGGTCGTCGGTCCGCAAAAGGGTCTCGTGACTTGCGCGGAAGGGAAGCCGGACCGGACGGTTGTAGGCCGCATGGGCCGGCGCATCGCACCACCCGTCTTTTCTACCGACCCGACGCAGCGAGACGGCTGAAGGCGCGTAGACGAGGCTGTCGCCTTTCCGGAACCCCGCAATCACTTCCAGATCGCCGAGCGGGGTTGCACCATCGCCTTCCCGTTTGAAGGCGCTGATCGCACCTCGCCCGAGCGCGGCATCGAGGGTTATCGCGCCGAATCGCAGATGCGCCTGGCGCGGGTCGAGCGGTGACGGCCGCACCGAGACGACTCGTCGCGCCATTGATTTTTCGAGGGTTTCTGACGCGCCATTCACGGGCTTGTGCCTTGCATGTTATCCACCGTCCGTATTTAGCACTTTGCGCCTGCCCCGAAACTGCCTAATCATGGCGCTATCCGGCGCACCCCGCGAATTTCTGTCTGGAGGACCGCATGACAGCGCGCACGATCCTGATTGTGGATGATGACGACGATCTTCGGGAAACGCTCGTCGAGCAATTATCGCTCTATGAGGAGTTTTCCATTCTCGAGGAATCGAGTGCCTCCAAGGGCATCCAGACCGCCCGGGGCAACCAGATCGACATCCTGATCATGGATGTGGGCCTTCCCGACATGGACGGCCGTGAGACGGTGAAACTGTTGCGAAAGGGCGGCTTCAAGGCGCCGATCATCATGCTGACCGGACACGACACCGATTCCGATACCATTCTCGGTCTCGAGGCCGGCGCCAACGACTACGTCACCAAGCCCTTCCGCTTCGCCGTTCTGCTCGCCCGCATCCGCGCACAATTGCGCCAGCACGAGCAGAGCGAGGACGCCACCTTCACGGTCGGCCCCTACACCTTCAAGCCGAGCCAGAAACTGCTCCTCGACGAGAAGGGCGGCAAGATCCGCCTGACCGAAAAGGAAACGGCGATCATCCGCTATCTCTATCGCGCGGACCAGAAGGTCGTGACCCGCGATACGCTTCTGGAAGAGGTCTGGGGTTACAATTCGGGCGTCACCACCCATACGCTTGAGACCCACGTCTACCGGCTGCGCCAGAAGATTGAAGCCGACCCCGCCAACGCTGAAATCCTTGTCACCGAAAGCGGGGGCTATAAAATAGTCCCGTGACTATATATATGCGGCGATCCAGAAATAATAATAATACGATCACGGAGAGAATCGCTTGGCATTGCTGGATGACATGGCCCTGCTTTCGCAGGTCGAACTTTTGCGCTCAATTGGCGATGAAAAGCTGCGCCTGATCGCTTTCGGCGCGGAACGCCGGCGCTTCCAGCCCGGTCAGGTGCTCTTCCGTGAGGATGCACCTGCCGATGCGGCCTTCGTGATTGCCGAGGGCACCGTCTCGCTCAGCCAGAAGACTCGTGACGGGAGCGACCGCGCGCTAGTGGATGTCGGTCCCGGCACCCTGCTTGGCGAACTGGCGCTGATCTCGCCGATCAAGCGCTCGATGACCGCCACCGCCGAGGACGATGTCGAAGTCATGCGGATCAACCGCCCGCTGTTTCATCGCATGCTCGAGGAATATCCCGAGATCGCCGACATCGTGCGCGAACGCATCACGGAAAACCTCAACCAGCTGAGCGATAATCTCAAGGAGATCGCCCCGCGCTTCGAAGGCGACGGGGACGGCGCTCCGAAATGAGCGTCAGAGCTGCCCTGCGATAGCAGCCTTGTCGATGATCGACCGGACGTCATGGATCAGCCCATCGTGATATGCGTAGAAGACGTTCTCGTCGAAGCGGACACGTCGGCCGTTGACCGGCAGGTCGAAGAGGGGTCCGACAGGTGTGCAATCGAAGCACAGCCGGCTTGCCACACGCGGCGGGTCGCAGACGAGAAGCGCAATGTTGAACGCAAGATCCGGGATAGCCTGGAAATCGCTTTCGAGCATCGCGCGATACCCTTCCCGCCCGACTTGAACGCCGTTGTAATGAACGTCCGCGTGGACGAAACGCCCGAGATTGTCCCAGTCCTGATGGTTCAGGCAATCGACATAGCCGCGATAGGCGGCAGCAAGGCTATCTCGGTCCATACCGCCGCTCTCCGTTACGAAGTGTGCAAGCGAAATGCCGCCGTCACGGGAACATGATCCGATGGGCGCTCCCAGCCCCGCGCTTCTCCCAAGACCTCGATCGAGGTCAGTGACGGTGCGAGATCGGCCGACGACCAGATGTGATCGAGACGGCGGCCGCGATTGGCGGCCTTCCAGTCCTTCGCCCGGTAGCTCCACCACGTATAGATCTTCTCCGAAGGCGGAATGAACTCGCGCATCAGGTCAACCCACGCACCGGATGTCTGAATGTCGATAAGTGTCTCCGTTTCGATTGGCGTATGGCTGACGACCTTCAGGAGCTGTTTGTGCGACCAGACGTCCGTTTCCAGCGGCGCGATATTGAGATCGCCGACGAGAATGGACGACACGCCGGCATGCTGTTCCGCTTCGGCATGAAGCAGGCGCATCTCTTCAAGAAATTTCAGCTTGTGCGCGAACTTCGGATTGATGTCCGGGTCGGGCTCGTCGCCACCGGCCGGGACGTAGAAGTTGTGAACCCTGATCTTGCGGCCCGGCTCAGGCTCGACAATCGCCGAAACATGGCGGCTGTCGCCAATATTGCAGTAGTCGCGGCGGTCGATCATGGAAAGCGGCAGCTTCGAGAGGATCGCCACGCCATGATAGCCCTTCTGACCGTGGATGGCCGCATGCTCGTAGCCCGCCTTGCGGAAGGCTGCCATCGGGAAGGAATCGTTCTCGCACTTGGTTTCCTGCAGGCAGAGGACATCCGGCCCCCTTGCTGTCAGGAAGTCCTGCACAAGCGGCATGCGCAGGCGGACGGAATTGATGTTCCAGGTGGTCAGCGAAAACGACATGAAAAAAGCCCCCGATAAGAGGAGGCCTTTTTGCTTGATAGACGCGGTGGGTTCAAGCCGCCGAAAGGGATTACAGCGACGTGCGGCCAGTTAGCCGCACAAATTCACCGCAAAGACTTTAAACGTTGCTCGCCTTGGCGGGCGAGCGGGTTCATTGACCGAACTTGAAGCTCAGGCGCGCCGTAACGGAGAACACTTCGGGGCTGACCTCGTAGGGAATATCATACTGGAGTGTTTTGGTCCCGAAATCGGAGTAACGCGCTTCGATACCGATAATCTTGTTGGTGCCCCAAGCATATTCCACACCGCCACCGGCAGTCCAGCCGGTAAAGGTGGTCGAGTCTTCGAAGAGGGTCGAAGTGGCGGTCTGAAAGGTACTGCCTTCATATCCCAGCACGGCCACACCACCCGTCGCGTACACCAGAGCTTGACCGAATGTCATACCCGCACGAACACGCGCAGATCCCATCCAGTCGGCGCCGGCCTCGCAATTAAAGACGGGATTGAAGCAGCTCGTCGTGTCACTGAGGTCGGTGGCGAGCAGATCGCCCTCGACGCCGAGGACGAAATTGTCGAACTGGAAATTGTAACCCGCATGAATACCGCCAACGACCCCGCCTGAATCCGGCTGGATCAAGGTAGCCGCGGAGGAATTGGGCTCGAGGCTGGCACCACCCAGCTGAAAACCGGCATAAAAGCCGCTCCAGTCTGTTGCAGGCGCCATCGGCGCCTCGAAATTAATGTCATCGGCAGCTGTCGCAGAAGACGTGGCCATCGCCACCGACATGAGCAGGCCGGCACCGGCCATCAAGACACGAACTGAATGCTTATATTCCATTGCATCGGCTCCTCTTGGAACGAATCAATTTTCCACGCGAATACTTGCCCGTAAATAAACATAGTTAAACGATATTTCCTCTAAAGCTTTTCACTTCTGAGAAGATATGCGTGTCATATTCGTAGAGAATGTGTCGTCTTTGCCACAATTCTGAATGCAGAAGTCGTTTCCATAGAGAAAATGCTATTAAGTGATATATAAATAGTAATATATCTGACTCTTCCGTCAAACAACTGATGGGAGAGGCATACTCATTGGCAAAAGCCGAAGTGCTCAACGCAGGCGGCGCGGGCAATTCAGCCACAGGTCAACGGGCATCGCGACGAAGACTCAGTTGCCGGCGCTGCAATGAAAGCCGAAAACAAAAAAGCCCCGCCGGAGCGGGGCATTCGAAGGATTGGAGAGGCAAGCGCAAGTCGGTGGATACAAACTCAGTTACGGAACGAACCGCCCGGCCGGGCCTGGTCGTAAGGGATGGTGAAAGCCGAGCTGTTGAAGTTCACGCCGGTCTTCACATTGTAAATCATGACGGACGTGTCCTTGCCCTGCGCGTCGCGGATCGTCCACTGCTTGAGTTCGTAGGTCTTCGGGTCGAACATCATTGAGATGGTGGAATTGCCGAAAACGCTCTTGTCGCCCAGAACGATGGTGATCAGATCCGGATCTTCCTTCACGTCCTTGACCATCTGCTGGCTGAGGTCGATCTGGTTCGACAGAAGCAGCTTCAAGGGTGTCGAGGAGAGCGGATACATCTCCCAGGTCTTGAGCTTTTCGTTTCTCACCGCCACCGACTTGCCATCGGAGATCACGTAGATCGATGCTGGCGCCTCGTAGTTGAAGCGCAGCTTGCCCGGACGGCTGAGGAAGAACTTGCCGCCGGTCTGCTCACCCTTCGGTCCGAACTGGACGAACTCGCCGGCCATCGTCTTGACCGAGGAAAAATGGTTGGCGATGCGCTGGGCGGCGGCGGAATTCTGCGCGGCAGCCGGAATAGACGAGAGTGGAACGAGCATCATTGAGGCAGCTGCGCCGAGCATGAAGCCGCGGCGGTTTGCCGAAGTCAGGCGGGGAAAGGTCGGTTTCATCTCGGCATTCTCCTTTTCACCACTCCCTGCCGGGCAAGTGAGGCGTAAATTTGGCCCGGCGGGCAGCGCCCGTCGGGACAGTGCGGGGCCGGCGCGGTTGCGCTAGCGCGGATCGATGTCGGATTCGGTTGGAACCAGGATCTCGCGTTTGCCGGCATGGTTGGCGGGGCCGATGACGCCCTCTTCCTCCATCCGCTCGATCAGCGAGGCCGCACGGTTATAACCGATGCCGAGTCTGCGCTGGATATAGGACGTCGATGCCTTCCCGTCACGTAGCACGACCGCAACAGCCTGATCGTACGGATCATCGGAGTCCTCGAAGCTGGCCGCACCGTCGCCACCGCCTGAGCCACCCTCCTCGTCGTCATCCTCGGTGATGGCATCGAGATATTCCGGCACGCCCTGGGTCTTGAGGTAGCTGACGATGTCCTCGACTTCCTTGTCGGAGACGAACGGACCGTGGACGCGCTGGATGCGGCCGCCGCCAGGCATGTAGAGCATGTCGCCCATGCCGAGGAGCTGTTCCGCGCCCTGTTCGCCGAGGATCGTGCGGCTGTCGATCTTCGAGGTCACCTGGAAGGAGATGCGGGTCGGGAAGTTGGCCTTGATGGTACCCGTGATCACGTCGACCGAGGGACGCTGGGTCGCCATGATCACGTGGATGCCCGCAGCACGCGCCATCTGCGCCAGACGCTGCACCGCGCCCTCGATATCCTTGCCGGCGACCATCATCAGGTCGGCCATCTCGTCGATGATCACCACGATATAGGGCATCGCCTCGAGATCGAATTCCTCGGTCTCGTAGATCGCCTCGCCGGTTTCGCGGTCGAAGCCGGTCTGCACCGTGCGGCTGATCTGTTCCCCCTTGGCCAGCGCCTGCTCGACGCGGTTGTTGAATCCGTCGATGTTTCGTACGCCGATCTTCGACATCTTCTTGTAGCGCTCTTCCATCTCGCGGACGGTCCACTTGAGCGCCACAACGGCCTTCTTCGGGTCGGTCACGACCGGCGAGAGCAGGTGCGGAATGCCGTCATAGACGGAGAGTTCGAGCATTTTCGGGTCGATCATGATCAACCGGCACTTCGACGGATCGAGGCGGTAGAGGATCGACAGGATCATCGTGTTGATGGCGACCGACTTACCCGAACCGGTGGTACCGGCGACGAGCAGGTGGGGCATCTTCGCCAGATCGGCGATCACCGCTTCGCCGCCGATCGTCTTGCCGAGCGTCAGCGCCAGCTTGGCCTTCGAGGCCTCGAAATCGCGGCTGGCGATCAGTTCGCGCAGATAGACGGTTTCCCGCTTTTCGTTGGGCAGTTCGATACCAATGGCGTTGCGGCCCGGGACCACTGCCACACGGGCGGCGATCGCACTCATGGAGCGGGCAATATCGTCGGCAAGGCCGATCACGCGAGACGACTTGATCCCCGGCGCGGGCTCAAGTTCGTAGAGAGTGACCACCGGGCCCGGACGGACATGGATGATCTCACCCTTGACGCCGAAATCTTCCAGCACGCCTTCGAGCATGCGCGCGTTCTGCTCGAGCGCTTCGGGTGACAGCGTATGATCGCGCGCCACGCTCTTGGCTTCGTTCAGCAGATGCATCGAGGGAAGCGTGAAATCGCTGTCCTCGATAAAGGACGTCTGTGCCTCACGCTGCACGCGCGAACCGGGACGCACGCGCTCGGCCTGCGTCACGACACGCGGAGCAGCCGCGGCGACTGGCGCATGGGTTTGCGGCTGCGCTGCAGCCGGCGGCTGATGGATGCGGGTCTGGCGGGCGGGAGCGGCTGCAGGTTCAGGGTCGAAATCGGCCGACAGCACGCCCTCGGGCAGCGGATCGTCATCCTCCATGTCGAAAGGCGGCTCGTCGTCATCGGGCACGATACCCGTGTCGAAACCGGGCTCGCGGCGCTCTACAGAAGCGCGACGGTCGACGGCAACGGGTTCCGCCCAGCGGTCGGCATTATCGACCGGCGAAATAAAGCCTTCATCGTTCAGATCGAGCGGATCTTCCGGACGGGGGTGACGACGGGAGAAAAGACCGAGGCCGGTCATGCGGCGCAGGCGGGCACGGGTTGTGTACCAGGCGTGCGTCAGCGCGCCGAGCGCCAGGAAGCCGCCATCTTCCTCGAAATCGTCTTCCTCGTCTGCTTCTTCACCTGCGGCAGGCGCGGGATAGTGACGACCGATCAGCCCCGAACCGAACAGGAAGCACCAGCCGGCCGGTACCACGAGCAGCAGCCCGAGGATCACGGCGAAGAGGCCGGATGGAAAGCCGCCGGTAAAGGCGGCGGGAATTTTCAGTGCCATGTCTCCGAGCACACCGCCGAGCCCGTTGGGCAGCGGCCAGGCTTCGCTGACCGGCATCAGACCGAAGAATGCCGACGACAGCCAGGCGGCGCCGAACCAGGCGGCGGCCCGCTTGGGCATCTGGTCGACAGGCCGGTTGCGCACGAAGCCGATGCCCCAGAAAAGCGCCGGCACCAGGCCGAGAATACCGCCCAGGCCGAAGAACTGCATGATGAGATCGGCAAAGCTTGCACCCGCATGGCCGAGCACATTGCTCGGTTCCGCGCCGTTCGCATTCGAAAAGCTCGGATCATTGACGTTCCAGGTCGACAGGGCGACGGCCGCCAAAGCCAGCGAGATGAAGATCGCCAAACCGCCGATATAACGCAGCTGCCGCCGGACCAGCGCGGTCAGATAATCGTCGCGTCTGCGGGAATCGTAAGCTGAGGTACCTGGCTGCATGATCGGGCGCCCTTTCGGCCGAACTCGTACTGTCTCGTCTTTTGGGGCGGACCCGCGCACGGATTCCACCTTCTTGGCGTCAGACTAACGCGGGCCCGGTTAATTAGGCATTAACCATGGACCTTAGGAAAAAGGTCCCGATCCTTTGCGTCGGGCAACAAAAAAGCGGCCCGGTTGCCCGGACCGCCTGTCGCTTGATGAGGCTTTCACTCTCAGGAGTGATAGGCACTTTCGCCGTGCGAGGCGAGGTCGAGACCTTCTCGCTCGTCTTCTTCTGCCGCCCGGATACCGGTTATGATCTTCGTGATGTAGAGGATCACGAAGGAGCCGATGCCCGACCATACGATGGTGAGAAGAACGGCCTTGATCTGGATCCAGACCTGAGAGGCCATGACGAAATCCTCACCACCGGTGCCGCCGAGCGACGGAGCGACGAGAATGCCGGTGCCGATCGCGCCGACGATGCCGCCGATACCGTGGACGCCGAAGACGTCGAGGCTGTCGTCATAGCCGAACTTGCTCTTCACCGTGGAGACGAAGAAGTAGCAGATCGGCGAAACCGCAAGGCCGAGGAACAGCGCGCCGATGGGTCCGGACGTGCCGCAGGCAGGCGTGACGGCGACGAGGCCCGCGACCATGCCCGATGCAGCGCCCAGACCGGAGGCCTTGCCGCGAATCAGCCCTTCGACGATCGACCACGAAACGATCGCTGCGGCAGTCGCGATGAAGGTGTTCATCATCGCAAGCGTTGCATTGGCAGTGGCTTCCAGGTTGGAGCCGGCGTTGAAGCCGAACCAGCCGACCCAGAGCATGGCGGCGCCCACCATGGTGAGCGTCATCGAGTGCGGCGCCATGTTGTCCCGGCCGTAACCGATGCGCTTGCCCAGCAGGATGGCCCAAACGAGGCCCGCGATACCGGCATTGATATGCACGACGGTACCGCCCGCGAAGTCGATTGCACCCCAGTTGAAGATCAGGCCGGCACCGTCCCACACCATGTGGGCGATCGGGAAATAGACAAAGGTAACCCAGAGCACGGTGAAGAGAATGACGCCGGTGAACTTGGCCCGCTCGGCGAAAGCGCCGACAATGAGCGCGGGCGTGATCGCAGCGAATGTCATCTGGAAGCAGATGAAGACATATTCCGGCAATGCGACACCATCGGTGAAGGTGGCGACCGTTGAATCCATGTTCACGCCGGAGAGGAACACCTTTCCGATCCCGCCCCAATAGGGCGACGTCGAGCCGCCGAACGCGAAGGAGTAGCCCCACAGAACCCAGATGATCATCACCACCGAGGCAACCAGCGTACACTGCATGAGAACGGACAGCATGTTCTTGGCGCGGACAAGACCGCCATAAAACAGTGCAAGGCCCGGAATGATCATGAACAGGACGAGAAGCGTCGAGACCATCATCCAGGCGGTATCGCCCTTGTCGACGACGGGTGCCGCAGCTTCGGCGGCATCCTGTGCATAAGCGGCAATTGGCGTGAGCGTGGCTGCGGCGAGAGATGCAGCCCCTGCACCCAGCCGGGAATGAAGTTTATAGGACATGTCTGTGTTCCCCTTGATCACAGTGCTTCGGCGTCGGTTTCGCCGGTACGGATGCGCTGCGCGCGTTCGATGGACGAAACGAATATCTTGCCGTCGCCGATCTGGCCGGTCTGGGCAGTGCCCGCGATCGCCTCGATGACGCTGTCGACGGAGGCGGCCGAAACCGCGATCTCGATCTTCAGTTTCGGCAGGAAGCTCACGGAGTATTCGGTGCCGCGATAGATTTCGGTGTGACCTTTCTGGCGGCCGTAACCCTTGACCTCGGTTACGGTCAGGCCCTGGATGCCGACGGCAGTCAGCGCCTCGCGGACTTCGTCGAGCTTGAACGGTTTGATGATGGCCGTCACGAGTTTCATGATGGAAGCGTCCTTCTTCTGGCGGCCACTCGCCGCCCGCGCATGCGGCGAAATGCCGGCTCGCGAATTCACTGCTATCAAAAGCCGTGCCAAGTGCGCCTGGAGACCCGTCGACCCGCGCGAAATGCGCCAATGACGCATTCAGTGCGGGAAATCCTCGAGCGACCGCATAATGTTTGATCGACTTGGTGCGTTATTTGCACATAAAATATGCAGACTGCACAATCACGAGTCGCACCGCGGGCATGCCGCTTGGCCGGACGGCACAGAACGGTCCGGGCAAAGAAAAAGGCCCGGCCGCCGCGACCGGGCCCTTCCCTTGTCTTGGGAGCAGGCCGCCCCGAAAGGCGGCCCGTCTGTTTCGCCGTCTTACGACCGGCCGAATTCCGGATAGGCTTCGACGCCCACTTCCGCCTTGTCGAGACCGACCATTTCGTCTTCAAGCGAGACCCGGATGCCGATGGTGGCCTTGAGGATCGCCCAGACGACGAAGGCGCAGACCAGGGTGAAGACACCGTAGGCAACGACACCGATGAACTGGGTGACGAAAGACGCGCCTTCGTTGGTCCAGGCCACGATGATGGTGCCCCAGATACCTGCAAAGAGGTGGACCGGGATGGCGCCGACAACATCGTCGATCTTCAGCTTGTCGAGGAGCGGAACGGTGAAGACCACGATGGCCGCACCGATGGCGCCGATGACGATCGCCTGCCAGATGGTCGGAGCCAGCGGCTCCGCAGTGATCGAGACCAGGCCGGCGAGCGCGCCGTTGAGAACCATGGTCACGTCGACCTTCTTGTACATGATGGCAAGGAGGATCATCGCGGCAACGACACCACCGGCGGCAGCCATATTGGTGTTGACGAAGATGCGCGATACGTCGGAGACATCACCGATCGAGCCCATGGCAAGCTGCGATGCGCCGTTGAAGCCGAACCAGCCGAGCCACAGGATGAAGGTACCGAGCGTGGCGAGCGGGATCGACGAACCCGGCATCGGATGAACCTTGCCGTCGACATACTTGCCCGAGCGGGCGCCGAGAAGAAGGGCGCCGGCGAGAGCGGCCCAGCCACCGACCGAGTGAACGAGCGTCGAACCGGCGAAGTCGGAGAAGCCCATTTCGGAGAGCCAGCCACCGCCCCACTGCCAGGAACCGGCGATCGGGTAGATGAAGCCGGTCAGCACGACCACGAAGATCATGAACGGCAGGAGCTTGATGCGTTCGGCAAGCGTGCCGGAGACGATCGAGGCTGCGGTTGCCACGAACACCATCTGGAAGAACCAGTCGGAAGCGGTCGAGTAACCGGTGTCGAGCGCGTTGCCGCCGACGGGATCAAGCGGATAGCCCAGCGAGAAGGTGCCGATATAGCCACCGTCGACATTGCCGTACATCAGGTTGTAGCCGATGAACCAGTACATGATACCGGCAACGGCGTAGAGCGCGATGTTCTTGAGCGACTGCATCGAGACGTTCTTCGAACGGACGAGACCCGCTTCGAGCATGGCAAAGCCCGCCGCCATCCACATGACGAGGAAGCCGCCGATGAGGAACAGGAGCGTGTTGAAGATGTAGGCCACTTCCGGGGAAACGGCCGCCGGCGCGGCTGCGGCCTCAGGAGCAGCGTCCTGGGCGAGCGCCGGTAGCGAAAGGGCGGCGACGCTGACAAGCGTCAGGGCGCCGCGAATAAGGTGTTTCTTGGTTGTCATGTAACGATTCCCCGTGATCACAACGCGTCGGCGTCGGTTTCGCCAGTGCGGATGCGCATGGCCTGGTCGATGGAGTAGACAAAGATCTTGCCGTCGCCGATCTGACCGGTCTTGGCAGCCGATGCGACGGCCTCGATGACCGATTCCACCGCCGAGCTGGCGACTGCGATTTCGATTTTGAGTTTCGGCAGGAAGCTCACCGCATATTCGGTGCCGCGATAGATTTCGGTGTGCCCCTTCTGCCGTCCGTAGCCTTTGACTTCCGTGACGGTAAGGCCCTGGATGCCGATCGCGGTGAGAGCTTCGCGCACCTCATCCAGCTTGAACGGCTTGATAATGGCCATCACAATTTTCATCTGGTTTCCCATCCTTTTTTAGCTGCGGCCGTGCCGCCTCTCCTGACAGGATCGCGCACAGCCGCACACTCCTGCCTGCCCTTCTCAAACAAGAGCCGTGCCAGTTGAGCTGAATGGGGCGATTCAACGGGTTTCGCCGGGAAAAAACCGTAATTTAGCCGTTTGCGCTGCAATACTGTGCAGTACGGCACGCAAAATTGCACAATTATTGTGCATATATTATTGGCAGATTTACACCTGCTTCGGAAATGGGCAGGTCAGCTTTTGGAGCGGATCAGGCCTTCCTGCGCGACGGAGGCGATCAGCCGTCCGTCGCGGGAATAGAGGCTGCCGCGGGAAAAGCCGCGGGCGCCCGATGTCGAAGGCGAATCCATCGTGTAGAGCAGCCAGTCGGAGAAATCGAAGCGGCGGTGAAACCACATGGCGTGGTCGAGGCTCGCCGCCTGGATGTCCTTGCTGAAGACGCTGCGCCCATGGAAGAAGAGCGACGTGTCGAGAAGCAGCATGTCGGACAGATAGGCCAGCACGGAAGCCTGGACGACGCGGTCATCCGGTATGGGTCCGAGCGTTCTGACCCAGGCGTGCTGGACCGGGGGAAGCGACTTGTTGGTGAAATAATGCTCCATCATGATCGGCCGCACTTCGATCGGCCGTTCGGTACGCCAGTATTTTATGATGTGTTCAGGTGCGCCTTCGAGGAAGGTCGAACGGATTTCATCCGGACTGGGAAGATCTTCCGGCGCCGTCACCTGAGGCATCTCGTCCTGATATTCGAGACCGTCCTCGTCCGTCTGGAACGAAGCCTGCAACGAGAAGATCGCCTTGCCATGCTGGATAGCCACCACCCAGCGCGTCGAAAAGCTGGAGCCGTCGCGAATGCGTTCGACTTCATAAATGATGGGCTGGGACGGGTCGCCCGGCCGCATGAAGTAGCCGTGGAGCGAATGCACGCCGCGATCAGCACTCACCGTCCTTTGCGCCGCAACCAGCGCCTGGCCGATCACATGTCCGCCGAAAACCCGCTGCCAGCCGACCTGAGGGCTCTGGCCCCGGAACAGATCTTCTTCGAGCTTTTCGAGATCGAGATATTCGACGAGACCATCGGCTGAGTTGAACTTGGTGCGCGACATTAAGGTGCAGGTCCATGAAAGAGTGGCATAACGCGCGTCTTGAGAGCTGCAAATCCGCACAAATGATGGCGAACCGGCAAGAGCGCCTCAACAAGCGGGTCCTTGCTTTGGCTGAGAGGGCACGCGGAGGCCGGAGACGGCGCGGCCGGCCCCGCGTGAGTGCACAATAGCCTTAAGGCCTGAAACGGCAAACTTACAAGGAGGGCAATCTGAGGATACGGGCGAGTTCACCGATAATGCCGCGACGGAAGAGCAGTACCGCCACCACGAAGGTTGCGCCGATCACCACCTGGACCCAGGACCCGATGCTCGAGAGCTCATGCTGCAACGTCACGATCGTGACCGCACCGACGATGGGGCCGAAAATCGTGCCCATGCCGCCGAGAAGGGTCATCAGGATCACTTCGCCGGACATCTGCCAATGTGCATCGGTCAACGACGCAAACTGGAAAACCAGCGCTTTCGTGGCGCCCGCAAGTCCCGCAAGCGTCGCCGACATGACGAAAGCCATAAGCTTGAAGCGATCGACATTGTATCCCAGCGACAAGGCTCGCGGCTCGTTTTCGCGCACGGCCTGGAGAACCTGCCCGAAGGGTGAGTGGATGATCCGGTAGATGATCAGGAAGCCCGCCATGAAGATCGCGGCCACGAAGTAATACATTGCCAATGGGTCATTGAGATCGATGACGCCCAGGAGATGGCCACGCGGAATACCCTGCAGGCCGTTTTCCCCACCGGTGAACGGCAGCTGCAGCGCGAAGAAGTAGACGATCTGCGCCAGAGCAAGTGTGATCATGGCGAAATAGATGCCCTGCCGGCGGATCGCCAGACTTCCGATCACCAGACCCAGCACACCGGCTCCCAATGCTGCAAGGATGAGGCCCAGAAGCGGTGGGAAGCCCCAGACCTTGATCATGTGGCCGGCAAAATACGCAGCGCCCCCGAAGAAGGCCGCATGGCCGAACGACAGGAGCCCCGTAAAGCCGATCAGCAGATTGAACGCCAGCGCGAAGAGCGCGAAGCACAAAAGCTGCATGACGAAGACGGGATAGAGAAAGAACGGCGCCACCAGCACGGCAATGGTCAGGATGACGAACAGGAGACCCTGCGCCATGCGGCTGCGGCTATCGGATTTCTGTTGGCCGCTATCCGAAAACTCGGCGACTTCATCCAGTGTGTTGTTCATGGAATTCTCTCCCGATCAACTCTGACGACCGAACAGTCCTGCCGGACGAACCAGCAGAACGACCACCATCAGAAAGAAGATCACGGTGTTGGCGGCGGGCGCGTAAAAAACCTTGGTCAGGCCCTCGACCAGGCCGAGCGCAAAACCGGAAACCACGGCGCCCATGATCGACCCCATGCCTCCGATCACGACAACCGCGAAAATGATGATGATGAGATCCGCGCCCATCAGCGGTCCCACCGAGTAGATGGGGGCTGCCAACACGCCGGCGAGACCCGCAAGGCCGGTGCCGAAACCGAAGGTCAGCGTCACCATCAACGGGACATTGATGCCGAAGGCTTTCACCAGATCCGGGTTTTCCGTTCCCGCTCTCAGCATCGCGCCGATGCGGGTCCGTTCGATGATGAACCAGACCGCAAGGCAAATGACGATGGAAAAACCGATCGCGAAGAGCCGATACTTCGGGAAAATCATGAAGCCGAGGTCGACCACGCCGCGCAGGGATTCCGGCTGGCCGGGATAAGGCGTCCCCGAGGCGGAGAAAAAGTTCACGAAAAGCCCCTGCAGGACAAGCGTGATGCCGAATGTCAGAAGCAGGCTGTAGATCGGATCGAAATTGTAAAGCCACCGCAGCATCGTCCGTTCTATGAGGATGCCGAGCGCGCCGATCAGAATGGGCACGATGATGAGAGCGGCCCAGAAATTGATGTGCAGATCCTCGATGCCGATCCACACTCCCAGATAGGAGTAGAGAATGAGCGCCAGGAACGCGCCGGTCATGTAGAGGGCGCCGTGAGCGAAATTGACCACGTTGAGGAGGCCGAAAATCACCGCCAGTCCGAGGCTGAGCATGGCGTAGAAAACGCCGTTGTTCAGACCGAGCATGGCCTGCGCCAGTATGAGATTCAACATGGGGGTCCCCTCCTCACACGCTCAAATAATGGTTGAGACGGTCCATCTTCGCATCCACCTCGTCAGCCTCGATACGGTCGACCACCTTGCCGTGTTCGATTACATAATGGCGGTCTGCGCGCGGCGCGGCGAAACGGAAGTTCTGCTCCACCAGAATGATCGTGTAGCCGCTCTTCTTCAGCCGGCTGAGCGCATCGCCCAACGCCTTGACGATGACAGGGGCGAGGCCCTCGGTAATCTCGTCGAGCAGCAACAGCCTTGCGCCGGTCCTGAGGATCCTGGCGATCGCCAGCATCTGCTGTTCGCCGCCCGAAAGCAGCGTTCCCATGCGCTTGCGCACTTCTTTCAGGTTGGGAAACATCTCGTAGATTTCATCGAGGCTCATGCCGTCCTTGCCCACGGTCGGCGGCAACAGGAGGTTTTCCTCGACGTTCAGGCTGGCGAATATTCCGCGTTCCTCCGGGCAGTAGCCGATGCGGCCGAGCGGAGCGATGCGATGCGCCGGTTTCGAGATGAACTCCTCGCCGCGAATGGAGATCGAGCCGGTTCGGCGGTCCACCATTCCCATGATCGCGCGCAATGTCGTGGTGCGACCGGAGCCGTTGCGGCCGAGCAGGGTGATCAGTTGGCCCTCGCCGAGTTCCAGATCGATCCCGTGCAGCACATGGGATTCGCCGTACCAGGCATTGAGGTCCGTTATCTTGAGAAGCGGCATGGGTGCAGTGGTCACGCTCATGCGTCGGCCTCCTCGGCCTTCACGCCCATATAGGCCTCCATGACCGCCGGATTTTTGGAAACCTCCTCGTACACACCCTCAGCCAGCACTTCTCCGCGGTTGAGGACGGTGATGCGGTCGGCCAGTTTCGCGACAACGCCGAGATTGTGCTCGACCATGATGATGGTGCGCCCCGCGGAAACGGACTTGATCAGGTCGGAAACCTGGCCGACATCCTCCGCGCCCATGCCTTGGGTCGGCTCATCCAGGAGCATCAGCTCGGGCTCCAGACCCAGGGTGGTAGCAATTTCCAGGGCTCGCTTGCGCCCATAGGGCAACTCGACGGCCTTCAAATGGGCGAAACCCTTCAAACCCACCTGATCGAGCCTTGCCACGGCCTCTTCGTCGAGGCTCGACAGGATCTTGTTCGACCGCCAGAACTGGTAACTGACATTCAAGCGCTTTTGCAGCGCCAGGCGGACATTCTCGAGCGCCGTCAGATGCGGAAAGACGGCCGAGATCTGAAACGAGCGCACGATCCCGTGGTTGGCGATTTCCGCCGCCTCCCAACCGGTCATGTCCTGGCCGTTGAACAGGATTTGTCCCGAGGTCGGTTTCAGGAATTTCGTCAGCAGGTTGAAAAACGTCGTCTTGCCGGCACCGTTCGGCCCGATCAGCGCGTGGATCGTGCCGCGCTCGACTTGCAGATTGACGTCTTTGACGGCGACGAAGCCGCCGAAACTCTTCGTCAGGCCCGTCGTTTCCAAAATGAAGTCGCTCATCTTGTACTCCCCCCAAGCGGATTTATCCGGCAATTGCGATATTCATCGACAATGGGCGGCCCATTGCAAGGCCGCCCCAGTTTCAAAAGCCTTTTGAGGCTTTATTCCTGTGCCATCGCGCAACCGCCATCTGCGAGCGAGAAGTAGGCTTCTTCACCCGGAATGCTGCGCACCACTTCGGCGACATCCCACGGATCCTCATTGCCGTCCTTGACGCGCAGAAGATACATGTCGTGCACCAGGAGCCCGTCCTTGCGGATGGAGCCGCCCTTCGCGAAGAAGTCGTCGATCTTCATCTTGCCGAGTTCCTCGCGCACGGCATCGGAGTCGTCGGTGCCTGCCGCTTCGACGGCTTTCAGGTAGGCCAGGGTAAGAGAATAATCGGCCGCATGCGGGAACGTGGGCGCCGCGTCGCCCGAGTACTTCATGTACTTCTCCTTCCAGGCGCGCGATTCATCATCGTGGTTCCAGTACCATGCCGAGGTGAAGTTCAGCCCCTTGGCGACGGAGGTGCCCAGGCTTTTGACATCGGAGATGAGCACGAGCATGCCGGCAAGCTGCTGGCCGCCGGCGACGATGCCGAATTCGTTGGCTTGCTTGATCGAGTTGACCGTGTCCTGACCGGCATTGGCCAGCGCGATCACCTTTGCACCCGACGATTGCGCCTGGAGCAGATAAGACGAGAAATCGGTCGAGGCGAGCGGAACGTCGGAGCTACCGACAACAGTGCCGCCCAGCTTTTCGACCACTTCGGACGTATTGTCCTGCAGCGCGTGACCGAATGCATAATCGGCGGTGATGAAGTACCAGCTGTCGCCGCCTTCCTTGACGATGGCCGTCGCCGTGCCGACCGGCAGCGCGTGCGTATCATAACCGTAGTGAATGCCGTATTTCGTGCAGGCTTCACCGGTCAGCGCCGTGGTGGCCGCGCCCGTCGAGATCGTGATGGTCTTCTTTTCCGAGGCGAGTTGCTGAACCGCCAGCGCCACCGCGGAATTGGTCAGATCCGTGATCATGTCGACTTTGTCTTCGTCGATCCACTGACGCGCGGTCGCCGAGGCGACATCGGCCTTGTTCTGGTGATCGGCGGAGATGACCTCGATCGGCTTGCCGAGCACGGTGCCGCCGAAATCCTCGACCGCCATCTTGACGGCGGCGACAGCACCGTCACCGGAAAAGCCGGTGGAATAGACGCCGGACATGTCGCCGAGAACGCCGATTTTCACGACATCATCGGATACGCTCTGCGCCATGGCGGCGTTGGCGCCAAGCGCCAAAGCTGCTGCACACACACTTCCATACAATACAGATTTCATGGTTTCTCCTCCCGTTGAAAACGCTCCTCCTCATCGGAGCGCAAGTTCGTCAAAATCGACCGCCGTTCCTCAGCGCACGGCCGATTTGAGATATTCGATCATCGCCGAGAAATCCCGGCCTCGTCCACCTTCCTCCAGAAAGCGGCCGTAAAGCTCCAATGCATGTGCCCCCATCGGGGTCGCCTGCCCGACCTCGGAAGCCGCCATCTGCGCAAGGTTCAGGTCCTTGTGCATCAGTTCGATGGCGAAACCGGGCTTGTAATCATTGTCTGCGGGCGACTTTGGCCCCACCCCGGGAACCGGGCAATAGGAATTCACCGACCAGCACGATCCCGTCGACGTCGAAATGACATCGAAGGCGGCTTCCGCCTGAAGTCCGAGCTTCTCGGCCAGCGAAAATGCCTCGCAGGTCGCGATCATCGATGCCCCGAGAAGCATGTTGTTGCAGATCTTGGCCGCCTGACCGGACCCGCCCTTGCCGCAATGGACGATCTTGCCGCCCATGACTTCCAGCACCGGCTTCACCCGGTCGAAAGCCTCTCTTTCGCCCCCCGTCATGAAGGTGAGCGTTCCGGCAACCGCTCCACCAACGCCACCGGAAACCGGGGCATCGAGCATTTCCAGACCGGCCTCGGAGACCAGGTCATGCGCCTTGCGCGCGCTTGCAATGTCGATAGTCGATGAATCGATGATGACCGCGCCGTCCTTGGCGGCAGGCACGATCTCCGCAAGAACATCCAGAACGATCGAGCCGTTCGGAAGCATGGTGATGATGATGTTGGCTGCGTCGACCGCTGCCGCGGCGCTGGCCGCGGTTTTCATGCCTTCGCCCGCGGCTTTCTCCATCGCCGCCGGCACGGTATCGTAAACAGTAAGACTATGGCCCGCCTTGGCCAAATTCATCGCCATTGGCAGACCCATATTGCCAAGGCCGATAAACGCGATCCTGCTCATTTTTCCTCCCGCCCCCGAGCTTCCGCGGCGGACCGCTCAAACCGAAGGCATCCCGGCGTCTCCCTGAGCGCGTCTTTTACATTCGCACTCCGCCATCTCCGAAACGCATGGTATACGCATATTTTTGCAAGGCCATATACTTGTCCGCTCATCCATTGTGCGGATATGCTCATACGATGAGTTTTGACTGGAACGACCTGCGCTATTTCATCTCGGTTGCACGCACGGGCAGGTTGACGACCGCCGCCCCGCGGATGGGCACCGATCACGCCACGGTCAGCAGGCGGATTCGCGCTCTCGAAGAGAGTCTCGGCGCCGCATTGTTCAACCGGTCGCCCCGCGGCTACACGCTCACCGACATGGGTGAACGGCTGCTGCGCTATGCCGAAGACATGGAGACCACATCAGCCCATATCCAGAACGATATTGCCGGCGAGCGCTTTTCGCTCAGCGGCGTGGTGCGCGTCGGCGCTCCCGACGGTTTCGGAGCCTTCTTTCTGGCACCGCGTATCGGCGACCTGGTCAAGCGCAATCCCGAGCTTGATTTGCAGATCGTCGCCATGCCGCGCATTTTCAGCCTGTCCAAACGCGAGGCGGATGTCGCCATCGGCCTTTCGCAGCCCAAGCGCGGCCGCCTGTTCTCACGCAAGCTCACCGATTACTCCCTGCATGTCTATGCATCGCGTGACTATCTGCAGAAGCACGAGCCCATTCTCAGGCGGGAGGATTTTTCCAGCCATCTTCTGATCGGCTATATCCAAGAAATGATCTACGCACCGGAGCTCGACTATATCTTGCATATCGGCGAGCGGCTGCGACCGCGGCTTTCCAGTACCAACCTGATTGCGCAAATGCGGGCGACCCAGGCCGGCAACGGACTGTGCATATTGCCGGACTTCATGGCGGGCCATGATCCGGATCTCGTACCTGTGCTGCCCGCCGAGGTGGAACTGAAACGCTCGTTCTGGCTTGTCGCCCATGAGGATTCACGCGAATCCGCCCGCGTACGCACGGTGATGCGCTTCGTTGCCGACAAGGTAGACGAGGCACGTGGGGATTTCATGAATTTTCACTCGGAGCATCCGGACTGAATGCAGCGCTTCCGGTCGCGAAGATTTTGGCATCGGCCCACAACCCGCCTGCACCGAAAAGGCAATGACATGGACGTCATGTCGCGGCCACGGCAATCTGTTTCGTCGGGTCGCGTTGGGATATACCAATCGCCAGCAAACTGAGGAACCCGGCGCGGTCCATGGACGAAGTCCCATGAGAGCGCCATATCGACTGGATATAGAGGGTCGACAGGGAAGGAAACATGATGACAACGGAAACCAGCGATCTGCTGATCTGCGGTGGCGGCTACGTCGGTCTCGGGGTGGCAGTCGCCGTCAAGGCCTCCGCGCCCGATCTCTCGGTCACCCTTATCGATGCGGCGCCCGAGGACGTTTGGAAGAAGGACCCGCGCTCGTCGGCCATTGCGGCGGCGGCGACGCGCATGCTTGCGACACTTGGCGTCTGGGACGAGATCGTTCCGGAAGCAGAGCCGATCCGCGACATGATCGTCACCGATTCGCGCACCTCCGATCCCGTCCGCCCGACCTTTCTGACTTTCGGCGGCGACGTGAACCCGGGCGAACCCTTCGCCCACATGATCCCGAATGTCGCCATGATCGGCCCGTTGCGCGACAAGGCCACGGAACTGGGCGTGAAGATCTACCAGTCGGCCGCGGCTGACGGCCTTGAGATTGGCCCCGACAAGGGCATCGTGACCACCGCCGACGGCCGCACTTTCGCGGCGAAACTCGTGGTCGCATCCGACGGCGTCCGCTCGAAACTGCGCGACCTCGCCGGGATCAAGCATACCCGGTGGGATTACGGCCAGTCCGGCATCGTCGCGACCGTTGCTCACGAACGCCCCCATAATGGCCGTGCCGAAGAACACTTCATGCCTTCCGGACCGTTTGCCATCCTGCCGCTCAAGAACAACCGATCCTCGCTGGTCTGGACCGAGCGCACGGCGGATGCCGAGCGGATCGTCAACGGCGACGACCTGGTCTTCGAGGCCGAACTGGAGCGCCGCTTCGGCCATCACCTCGGCGCGCTGACCGTCGAAGGCGCCCGCAAGGCCTTTCCGCTTGGGCTCACGCTCGCCCATGATTTCGTCAAGCCGCGCTTTGCGCTTGCCGGTGACGCGGCCCACGGCATCCACCCGATCGCAGGCCAGGGCCTCAATCTCGGCTTCCGCGATGTCGCAGCGCTTGCCGAAACCATCGTCGAGGCGGCACGCCTCGGTCTCGACATCGGCAGCTATTCGGTGCTCGAGCGCTACCAGATCTGGCGCCGTTTCGACACGTTCCAGATGGGCGTGACCAGTGACGTGCTCACCCGCATGTTCTCCAACGACTTCACACCGCTCCGGATGGCGCGCGATTTCGGTCTCTCTGTCGTTGACCGTCTGCCGGGGCTGAAGAATTATTTCATCAAGCAGGCAGCTGGCTTTGCCAGTTCGGATGCGCCGAAACTCTTACGCGGCGAAGCGATCTGAGGATTGTGCCCGTCAGCTCGGCGGATTGCCGGAAAAGGCGCGGCTGAGCGTGGCATCCATGCGCCGAAAACTCTCGGCGAGAATGGTCATGTCGGAGAAGGCATGCGCCAGCGCGATGCCGCCCTGCCATTCGGCAATCAGCGAGCGGGCGCGTGAAAGCGCCTGGGACGGTCTTTGCCCCGATCGCCCGAACTCGCCGGCAAGAAACTCGACCAGTTTCGTGAAGCTCTCGGCGGCCCGTGCGGAGGCTTCCGGCGCGGTCTCGCGAAAATCACGCACGCCGAGTGAAATCGGGCATCCCCTTTCCATGCGGCTGCGATTGGATTGCTGCAACCGGCGCAGGAGAAAGCGGCAGCGCTCCTCTGCGTCCGTCGACACCCCCATCGCCTCCGATACCAGCGCGTTGGTTTCACTGAGGAAGATGTCGGCCACGGCCAGCGCGATGTCGGCCTTGGTCGGATAGTAATAGAACATGTTGCCTTGCGGCACGCCGGCCGCCTTGGCGATATCGCCGATGGAACTGCCGGCGAAGCTCTGCCGCCAGAACAGATCGGCCGCCGCCGCCGCAATCGCCTCCCGCCGTTCGTCACCCTTTTTGGCCATGCCGCACCCGCCGCCCGAAAATTTGGTCGTTCGACTGACTTATTATCTTATCGGGAGGGTGAAAGACCAGAGCTGCGGGCACGCGTCATTCCGCGGAACCGGGCGCCTTGTCTTTCAACTGCCGTGCTTCGGACACCAGCATGATCGGGATGCCGTCACGAACCGGGAAGGCAAGCCGCGCCTTCTCGGAAATCAGCTCGCCCTTTTCGGCATCATAGGTCAGCGGCGCATAGGTGAGCGGGCAGACGAGAAGCTCGAGAAGCTTTTTATCGGGATGTTCCTTGCGAACGCTGTCCATCATGCACGCCCCATCTGACGCTGCTTTGCGCTATTGCAGCCGCCAGCTCGTATCCTCGTCGTTCTGCGCCAGCACCATCTCGGTAATGGCGATCAGCGTGTCGGCGCGGGCCTTGATGTCACGCGCCTCGAGGAGTGCCTGCTTCTCGGCCGGACCGTAGGGTGACATCATCGACAGAGAATTGACAAGCGTGGCGTTACTCGCCTTCTCGACACTCTTCCAGTCGACTTCCAGGTTATTGGCATCGAGATAGGCGCGGAAGCTTCTGAGCAGTTCCTCCCGATCGACCGTTTCGCCAAGGTCGTTCTTCGCCAGATCCGCCATTTCCGGCTCGATCGCGCAAACACGATAGGCGCGCGGCGGATCGAAGACCTCGGTCTTCACCCGGAAACGGCATACACCGCCAAGCGTCAGCACGTAGCGGCCATCGCCGGTTTCGCCGTAGCCGAGAATGCGGCCCAGGCAGCCGATCGCGCAGAGATCCCTGACCGGTCGCTCATCCGACTGGTCATGTTCAAGCGCCGGCTGAATCACCCCGATCAGCCGGGAGCCTGCCAGACAATCGTCGAACATGGAGATGTAGCGCGGCTCGAAAATGTTGAGCGGCAGCTGCGCGCCGGGCAAGAGAAGCGCCCCGGACAGCGGAAAGACCGGGACTTCGCCCGGCAGATCCGATGCCGCATCATATTCCGTGTTTCCGACCTTGATCATTCCGTCTTTCCGTTCCCATTCACCACACAAGTGGAGCATTGAGCCCAAAGCTCAAGGGGGCGGAAATGCCGCGCTGCGACGCGCGCTTACGAGAACAGCATCGACGACAGCTGGCGCCGCGCGGAAGCGGTCACCGGATCGGCCGGCCCCCAGGCCTCGAAGAATTCGAGCAGCTGCTTGCGCGCAGCATCGTCGTTCCAGCCGCGATCGCGGCGCATGACGGCGAAGACATGTTCGACAGCCTGCTCGCGCTCACCCTTCGCGGCAAGGATCTTGGCGAGCTGCAGCCGGGCCTCGAAATCACGTTCGTCCGCCGCGATCCGCGCTTCCAGTTCCGCCGGATTGCCAAGCGAGGCGACTTCACGGGCGAGTTCGAGCTTCTTGATGGCAGAGGCCATCTCCGGCTTGGCGCGCATCTCCTCGGGCGCCTGGTCGATAAGCTGCTGGGCTTCGTCGAGCGCGTCCGCCGCAATCATCGCATTGGCGAGCCCGCCCATGGCGCCGGCGTGAGACTGATCGGCCTGCAGCACCGCAGAATAAAGCTGGGCGGCCTGTTCGATCTGACCTTCGGCAAGCGAGGCGTCCGCCTTCTCCATCGCCGCCGCGATGCGGGGATCGGGCCCCTGATCGGCTGGACCGCCGAGCTTGGTGACGAAATTGCGCACCTCGCTTTCAGGCACCGCGCCCATGAACCCGTCGACCGGACGGCCATCCACGAAGGCGACGACGGCGGGGATCGACTGAACGCCCATCTGACCGGGGATGGCCGGATGGTCATCGATGTTGAGCTTGACGAGCTTCACCGCTCCGCCCGCCTCGTTGACCACCTTCTCGATGATCGGGGTCAGCTGTTTGCATGGACCGCACCAGGGCGCCCAGAAATCGACGATCACCGGCTGCTGGCGCGAGGCCTCGATCACGTCGCGCGAGAAATCCGCCGTCGTGGTGTCGCTGACGAGCGGGCCAGCTGCATGGCCCTGCTGCGGCGCCATCGAAGGAGCGGCGGAGGATGCGGCCTGCTGGCCGCCGAAGCTGACGGTGCCGGTCATCTGCGAGCCGGGAGCAGGTGCGAAGGGATTGTCGGAATTGGTCATATGCGTGAGATCCGTTTCGTTTCAGCCCAGATTGTAATGGCGGGCGTTCGTTTCAAGAAGAAAATTCGCGTCGAGCCGTCAGGCGGAAACCTTCACGACCAGGGGCTCATGGCCCGTATGGGCGAGAAAGGTCATCAGGTCGGCGCTCGAAACCGTGGTGGTGGCGTTGTTGCGCAAGGGGTGACCGTTGATCAGTTCGCTCTCGGCCAGCGGTGCGTCGAGCACCACCTTCACCTTGCCGTCCGTATCATTGAGCGCGGCAAACACAGTGACTGACCCCGGAATGACGCCGAGCAGGTCCATCAGGGCATCCGGCTTGCCGAAGGAGACCCGCCCCGAGCCGCCGATGAGCGTGTGGATCTGCTTGAGATCGACAGTGGCGTCCTCCTCCAGCGTGACCAGGAAATACTGCCCCTTCTTGTCCTTGAGAAACAGGTTCTTGGTATGCGCGCCGGCGATCTCGTCGCGCAGCGATTGCGATTCGGCGACAGTGAAGACCGGCTCATGCCAATGCGTCTTGTGCGCGATCCCAAGCTGGTCGAGAACCGCAAAGAGATCCTCCGGCTCGCGCGGCTGGGCTTGCGGAACTTCGCTCGTGGTTTCACTGGTCATCAGGCTCGAACTCCGAATGCGCGGCCCGGTTCAAACCGGGCAGGAAGGCCGCTATTGGCTGGTTGCCGGCCTTGTTACCGGTCATCACCACCCGTGGCAATGCAGGAGGAGACAGGAAGGAAAATCCCGCCCGGCCTGACCCGCATCGACCCAACCCGGAATTGCCGGCAACGAATTTCAAATTCCCTGTTGCATTCTCATCCGGCTTGCGCCATATAGCGCCCGTCCGGACGCCACTGGCGGCGGAACGACGGTCTCACCTACCTCGGAGATCGTTCGATGAGCGGGTGTAGCTCAGGGGTAGAGCACAACCTTGCCAAGGTTGGGGTCGTGGGTTCGAATCCCATCGCCCGCTCCAAATTCTCTTAAGAGACAAAGACGCACAAGGCCTCGGTTCTCCGGGGCTTTTTCGCGTCTGGGCTGTGGTCGAAGTTCGCCTGAAGCCGAACGCCCGATCAGGCGCGGTATCGCATTGCCTCGACAAATCGCGCGAACGCGGGTGATGCCAGACGGCGGTGCGGATAATAAAGGTGATAGCCCTGTATCTTCGGGCACCAGTCTTCCAGCGCGGTCCTCAGTCGCCCGGATTCTATATGGGGCTGCGCCAGATCTTCCGGAACGAAGGCAAGGCCCAGCCCGTCGAGCGCGGCGTGAAGCACCGAGACGATATTATCAAGAACCACCTGTCCACCGACCTTCACCTCTATGTCGCGGCCGTCCTTTTCGAACTCCCAAGCATAAAGAGCGCCTGCCGAGGCCAATCGCAGATTGATACATTGGTGACTGGTCAATTCGCCCGGATGCTCGGGTACTGAACGACGCCGGAAATAGTCGGCCGTACCCACCACCACAAACCGCCAGTCCGGGCTGATGCGGACGGCAATCATGTCCTTGCCGAGCGCCTCTCCCAGCCTGATGCCCGCGTCGAAATGCTCCCCGACGATGTCCACAAAGCCGTCATTGACGGATACTTCGACGGTAATGTCGGGATAGGCGGCGAGAAATGCCGCCAACCGCGGCCTCACGGTCATCTCCATTGCGTGGACCGACGAATTGATCCGGATCGTTCCTGCGGGCTTGTCGCGAAGTTCGCTGAGCGCATCGATCTCGGCCTGGATCTGGGCGAGGTGCTCTGAAACGGAACTGTAGAGTCGCTCACCGGCCTCCGTCATCGCCACGCTCCGCGTGGTGCGGGTCAGAAGCCGCAACCCCAGGCGCCCCTCGAGAGCCCGTATCGTATGGCTGACTGCCGAGGGCGACACGCCGAGCTTTGCGGCCGCGCGGGTGAAGCTCTCCTCACGCGCCACGAGCACGAAGGTTCTCAGGTCACTCAGTTCGTCCCGCGCCATTCATGAATCCAATTCAATAGTGCATGTAATTTATTATAGCTAATCGAACAGTTCCGCAAACCCTAGATAGAGATCGAATGCAAACGCAGGAAAGGACCGACAATGGAGATTTCACGCGCCACCCAACGCTCGTAGAATGACGGCCCCGCTGACTGGTTCACTGGGTCGGTCAAGGTCGAGATGCTGTTCAACCCCTTTGATAAGGACCGTGTGCAAGGTGCGAGCGTCACCTTCGAAGCCGGCGCGCGCACGGCATGGCACACCCATCCGCTGGGCCAGACGCTGATCGTGACGGCCGGCGAAGGCCGCGTTCAAAGGTGGGGTGGGCAGATCGAGAAAATCAACGTCGGCGATGTCGTGTGGTTTGCGCCCGGTGAAAAGCACTGGCACGGCGCCGCACCCGACCGGACCATGACACACACCGCCATTCAGGAAGTCAGCGACGGCAAGGCTGTCGACTGGATGGAAAAGGTCTCTGACGCGCAATACGCGTCCACCGAGTAAACACCGATACCGAGAAGGAACGAATTTCATGATCAAGGACAAGGTCGTCATCATTACCGGAGCCTCGTCGGGCATCGGCGAAGCCACCGCCAGACGCCTGGCCGGCGACGGCGCAAAGGTCGTCCTCGGCGCGCGCCGCGAGGACAGGTTGAAGGATCTCGCCGGAGAGATCGAACAGGCTGGTGGCCGCGCCATCTGGAACGCCCTGGATGTGGCGAGTGCCGAGGACAACCATCGTATCGTCGAGGCGGCCGTAGAAGCCTTCGGGCGGATCGACGCGATATTCCTCAATGCCGGTCTGATGCCCAGCAGCCCGGTCTCTGCGCTCAAGACCGACGAGTGGGACCAGATGGTCGATGTCAACATCAAGGGCGTGCTCAACGGTGTTGCTGCCGTCATGCCCAAATTCCTCGAGCAGAAGTCCGGGCACATCCTCGCCACCTCCTCGGTTGCGGGACTGAAGGCCTATCCCGGCGCTTCGGTCTATGGCGGCACCAAATGGTTCGTCCGCAACTTCATGGAGGTTCTGCGCATGGAATCCGCATCGGAAGGGACGAATATTCGCACCGCCACGATCTATCCGGCTGCGATCAATACCGAATTGCTCAGCACCATTACGGATGAAAAGGCTGCCGAGGGCATGAAAGGGCTTTACGACGCCTACGGGATTGCGCCGGAGCGCATAGCCGACGTCATCGCCTTCGCGCTCGACATGCCGGAAGACACCACGGTGAATGAATTTACCGTCGGCCCGGCACGCCAGCCTTGGTGAGACGGTGACGGCACAATTTGGCGCACGCTGTGAGCCACGCTGAACAATCACCTATCGGTGCATGACGACGGAGGCGCGGGACAACCCCGCGCCTTTTCGATTAGGCCTCTCAGGAGGTCGCAAGTGTCGGATACGGCCTGCTCTTCCTGACCGGCACCATGGATAGGATCAAGACATTGACCGGCAGACCGCCAAGGGGCGCGCAGAACATGCGAGCTTCGAAGCAGGCCTCATTGCACAACGCAATTATACATGCGAAACATGTCATGATTGTTTGATACAAGCATGATTTATGGACACGTCGCTCGATCTGAACCTGCTCAGGGTCTTCGAAATCCTGCTCGAAGAGGAAAGCGCCACCAGGGCGGCGATCAGGCTCGACCTGACGCAGGCGGCCGTATCGGCCTCTCTCGCGCGCCTGCGCAAGGTCTATGACGACCCCCTTTTCGAACGCACCGGCAAGGGACTGGCCCCGACCCCGAGGGCGCTGGCGCTCGCCCCCGACATTCGCCGCGCCATGGATGCCGTGCGCGCCTCGCTGCCGGCTCAAACGGGCCGGAGCCATATCCTGATCGGGATCTCCGACGATATCGAGATGGCCTATGGCGCATCGATCGTCACACGGCTGAGACGCGATTGTCCCGACATGCTGCCCGTCTTGCGGCCATGCCACAGTGCTGCTGCCGCGGGCCTCCTCGCCGAACGCCAGATCGACATCGCGCTCGGCTCGGGCGGAATGACCGCGCGCGGCCTTTTGCGTCATTCGCTCGGCACGACTGGCTATCTGGGCGTGATGCGCGGCACCGGCAATAGCCCGGTCGACATGGACCTCGAGACTTTCTGCGCGAGACCGCATTTGATGATCTCGGCGAGCGGACTGACGGGCGTTCTCGACACAGCACTCTCCGCGATCGGCCGGACCCGGAAAGTGGCGGCAGCAACGACGCATGTCACCGCCGCGCCGTTTCTCCTCAAGGGCGGCATGGTGACCACGATACCGGCGCATGCGGCCCAGGCGATCGCGTCGCTCGGCGGCTTCGTCACCTTCACACCTCCGGTCGACATGCCCGCCTACCCGCTCGAACTCGCGACACGCGCCAGCAACACCCGCGACGCCACGCTGAAAGCGGCGGTGAAATCGATCCGCGCGATCTTTGCGGGCGAGTGAGCGCTCTTTGCCGCAGAGCGGGCAATTGACCGGTCCGGACTTTCGGGCCTAATTTTGCCGCAACGGACCGGCATTAAGACACCGACATGGCCAGACTTCGTCATCTTGTCGCGCTGATCGCGCTTGCAGCCCTCGTCTTCTCGGCGGGGACAGGTTTTTCCATGCCTGCGTCTGGCGATACGGGGCATTACGCCGGAGTTGTGATGACCCACGCCGGCCCGGTTACGACGGTTGCGAACGACTGCATCCATTGTCCGGAGGACGGAACGCGCCACCAACCACCCGCTAAAGCGGATTCGTCCTGCTGCGATATCAATTGCGTCAATCTCGCCATTCTGGTGGGCCCGGCAGCAAGCGCGCAATTCTCGCCTGCACGGGTCATCGCGGAACGCCAGCCGGCTCTCACCGGTGAAGCTCCGCCCGTTTACCTGCCACCTCCTCTCACAGCCTGACGCCCAATTTCCAAAACGACTTCGTCAGATCATCGCGTCCGCGCTACCGGAAATTCGCCGGACGCCCGAGAGGAAAAAATCCATGATCACCACTCGCCCCTTCACTCGTCTGGGCCTCGCCCTGGCCATCTCCCTTTTCGCCACGAGTGCGATGGCCGCCAGAATGTCTGTTTACAAGAACCCCTGGTGCGGCTGCTGCGAGGCCTGGGTCGACGCCATGCGCGCCGCCGGTCACGATGTTACCATCCACAACGTCGAGGATCTCGACCCCGTCAAGCGCCAGGCCGGCGTCCCTGCCGACATGGAAGCCTGCCATACGGTTTCGATGGAGCTCGACGGCCGCACCTATGTGATAGAGGGCCACGTGCCGCGCGAGGCGGTCGACAAGCTGATCAGCGAGCGCACGGATATTCGCGGCATCGCCGTTCCCGGCATGCCCGACGGCTCGCTCGGCATGGGTGACGACCCCGCCGCCCGCTACACGGTCTGGGCCTTTGACGGCAAGGGCGGAAAAAGCCGGTTCTACGAAGCGGGAAAATAGCTCCGGACCAGGCGGCAACACCCGGCGTCTAAGGGCGCCGGGTTTTCTTCACCCCTCCGGTCGACATGCCCGCCTACCAGCGCGAGCAAGACCCGCGACGCCACTCTACAAAATGCCGTGAAGTCCATCCGCGCGGTCTTTGCGGGCAAGTAAGTGGGTGTGTAATTCAGAGATGAAGCTTGGCGCAGGCCTAATGGTCGCGTTGCTCCTATGTAGGCTACATCGAAATGCGTTCTATGAGACAAGGGACTAATGGAGGCAGATGACCGATGTATCCCCGCGCCATGTTATCAGCGCTCTGAACGTATATATGATTGACCAATTTGTATTATCATTCTTCGGTCTTTGCTTTTCTGAGCAATATCAAACTCAAACTGAATAAAGCTAAATACTTTAGCGAGTCGGTCCGCAGCATTATACTCTGCGCACCGAAGATGTATTCGACTCAATCTACTGAAACGTGTTTTCTGACCGTCCGGAATGCGAGGAGCAATTTTCTTGAAATCACCATCATGAGACAGCAGCACCGCATCAAAATCTTCAGCAACAAATGCCACTAACGGGTCTACGGATCCAGCAGGGATCAAGTCCCGAATATACTGCGCATCAGAGCCAAGCTCTTCTAGTTTTCTACCAACGGATGCTGCAACATTCTCATCGAGCATGAATCGCATAGCCGTATAAGATCAATTCTACGCACTTTTTGCCAGCGCTTTCTCGTGCTGAAGAGCCGCTTCAACATCTGTTTGCGTTAAAGATGGATACTCGGCCAAAATTTGCTCAGTAGAGAATCCTGCATCTGCATATCTTTGGATTGTCGCCGTCGGAATACGAGTGCCCGCAACTACCCAAGAGTTTCGTGCAACAAATTTCTGTCTCTCGACCTGGCCAACAGTTTTTTCCTGCCTCTTTTTTAAGTCACTTATCTTAGAGGAAACTTCATCGATAACATCGATAATAGCTAACATTGCGAGCTGGCCGGTCTCAGCCCCTTTTACTTCGTTGTCATCACCTGGAAGTAGATACGACGGCTCGCCGTTTACGATCCAAATTTTAGCATCAGCCCAGTGAGATATCCCGTCTTTTTCCATAGCCCGGGCTAGCTTCTCCAGTCGCGACAAGCTCACCCGATGCTTCGCTCGAAGCTCCGCTAATGTTCGAAGCCCAACCGCATCTTTGAAGGAATAAATCCGACTGTAAGCCGTGCCGCGCTCGTCGTAGGCATACTTGGGCACAAAAAATCCGCGCCGATCCCACGCCCGAAGCTGGCCTTTCGAAAGACCTGTTATTCGAGCAATGTGATCTTCCGTAAGTGCTGCGATAACTGTTTCTTTGAGCGCGTTCATTGTATCTATTTTAGATCAGAATTGTGGAAATGATAGGAAAATGTTCCGGTACCTACGTATGAATGCCGAAATTTCTATCACACATCTTCTCAGATGCCCCCTCAAACCGACTCCCGCTCCACCAGCTCGCATTCGACCTTGATCTGGCGGGGGCCGGCTTCGAGGCCGCCGGCGGCGTCGATGATGAGTTCGGCGGCCAATTCGCCCATTTCATAGTGCGGCAGCACCAGGGTGGTGAGCGGCGGGCGGGTGAACTGCGCGATCTCGCGATCGTCGAAGCCGATGACGGCGACATCGCCGGGGATGGTTTTGCCGAGTTCGCGCAGCGCGTCGTAACACCCGACCGCCATCATGTCGTTGGCGCAGAAGATGGCGTCGGGCGGATTGTCGAGCGCCATCAATTCGCGCGCCATCTCGTAACCCGATGACGGCTCCCAATTGCCAGGTTTCACCAGATCCGCGTCGAAGGGAATGTCGTGGCTGGCGAGCGCCTGGCGATAGCCCTTGAGCCGGTCGCGGCTGGCATCGAGCCCCTCCTGTCCGTTGATCATGCCGATGCGCTTGCGCCCGGCATTGAGCAGCCGCTCGGTGGCGGTCCGTCCGCCCACGAGTTCGCCCGGCACCACGGAGGGAAGCCGCCGCTTGCCGTCATAGCAATTGAGAAGCACGGTCCGCTGGTCGAAGAGAGAGGGCGAAGGCTCCACCCTTCGGGTCAGGATCGTGCCGTAGATGATGCCCGCCACCCGCTGCTCGGCGAGCTGGTCGAGCAGGATCTTTTCGGATGCCGCATCGCCCTGAAGCACATAGAGGCAGGTGGTCAGCCCGAATTCGAGCGCCTTGGCGCGCGCACCATCAAAGGCGAGCGACATCCACGGATCGGTCGCCACCTCGTCGGCGATGAAGGCGATGACACCGTTCTCCGCAGCGGGATGGCGCTGCTCGCGGCGCGCCAGCCGGTACCCTATGTCCTCCGCCGCCTGACGCACCTTCTTCTTGGTGGCGTCGCTCAACCGCGCGCCGGGCGTTCCGTTAAGCACCAGCGACACCGTGGCCTGGGAGACACCGGCCAGCGAGGCGACATCCATCATGGTCGGCCGTCCGCTGCGGCTTTTCAGGCGACCTTTCTCGGTTTCCGCGTCCACTGACTACTATTCCCGTCCGTTACTCGTATGCACGTTGGCCATGCTGCCCATGCTGCATTGCGTTATCTGCTATCCGCTACACCCTGGGCACCGCAAGTCAAATCAGGTGCAGCGGATATATTGCTTTTTACATCGAGGGTCAGGACCCTAATCGTCGCCGCGCAGCCTGCGCACCCGGTCCAGACCGACCGCGACGACAATAAAGACACCGATGAATGCCCCCTGCCAGAAAGTGGAAATACCCAGCAGAATGAGCGAATTCCGGATCACCTCGATCAGCAGCGCACCGACGACGGCGCCGAAGACCGTGCCCTCGCCGCCTGCCAGGTTTGCTCCGCCGATCACCGCGGCGGCAATGACCGTCAGCTCCATCGCGGTGCCGAGATTGGTGGTCACACTGCCGAGCCACCCGACCATCAAAATACCGGCCAAGCCGGCGGTGAACGCCGAGAACATGTAGACCGACACCTTCATGCCCCGCACGGAAATTCCGGTGAGGATGGAGGCACTCTCATTGCCGCCGATGGCGAAGATATGCTGTCCCCAGCGCGTCCATTTGAGAATGAACCCCATGATGACGGCGAGAATGACCATTACGATCAGCGGATGCGGCAGCCCGAAGGTCGACCCGCCTCCGAGCGCCAGAAGAAGTTCGTGATCCGGCCCGAACTCGTAGATCATCTTGTTGTTGGACAGAACCAGCGCCATCGAGCGCGCGAAAGAGAGCATCCCCAGCGTCACCACGAAGGGCGGCATGCCGAGAAAGGCGATCAACAACCCGTTGACGAGCCCGACGATAAGAGCTGCTCCGAGCGCGAAGACGATGCCGGCCCAGAGCGGCCAGCCCTGCTCCATCGTCGCCCCGATCACCACAGCCGACAGCACGACGGATGCGCCGACCGAAAGATCGATGCCGCCCGAGGCGATCACCACCATCATGCCGATGGCGATGATGCCGACAAAAGCGAAGTTGCGGGTCACGTTGAAGAGATTGCGCTCGGTGGCGAAAGTGTCGGTGATCAGCGACAGCGTCACGCAGGCGATGACGGCGGCGAGAAACACCCAGAAGACCTGCTGGCCCATGATGCGCGAAAGCGGATTGCGATGCTGGCTGTGGCCGATCGCCTGTTCGAGTGTGGTCATGCTCTCCCCCTATGCCGCCATGATCGCGCCGGTGATCAGGCCGGTCACTTCCTCGGGCGAACTGTCCCGTGTCGCCTTGTGGCAGACGAGTTCGCCACGCCTGAGCACCGCGATGCGGTCCGCCACGCCGAAGACGTCGGGCATGCGGTGACTGATCAGGATCACCGAAATGCCGCGGTCACGCAGCCGCTTGATGAGATCCAGCACCTCGGCCACCTGTCGCACCGAGATCGCCGCCGTCGGCTCGTCCATCAGCACGATCTTGGCGTCTGCCAGCAGCGTGCGCGCGATGGCGACCGCCTGGCGCTGGCCGCCGGACATCTTGCGCACGAGATCGCGCGGCCGGGTTTCCGATTTCAGCGTCGCGAAGAGTTCCCCGGCCTTATTATGCATCGACCGGTAATCGAGAATTTTCACCGGGCCGAACTCCTTGCGTATTTCACGGCCGAGAAACACGTTCGAGGCGGCACTGAGATTGTCGCACAGCGCGAGATCCTGATAGACGATCTCGATCCCCGCCTCCTGCGCATCGCGCGGATGGCTGAAGTCGCAGACCTCGCCGTCGAGCTCCATCGTTCCGGTCGAGGGCCGGAAATTGCCCGCGATAATCTTCACCAGGGTGGATTTGCCGGCGCCGTTGTCTCCCATCAGCCCCAGCACTTCCCCCTTTCCGATCGAAAGCGACACATTGTCGAGGGCGCGTATCGCCCCGAAATGCTTGCCGATTCCGGTCAGCTTCAATCGTTCCGCCACGGATTATCCTCCCTGTCCTCGCATGTCGGTCGTCCTACAGATACTTGACGAGTTTCTATTAGTAAATATTATCATCACAAAGATCGCAGGGAGGATCGATGAAACTGCTAATAACGGGTGCGACCGGGAAGGTCGGCAGCAATTTTCTGCCGGCATTCCTGGCGGAGGAAAAGTATGCGGACGTAACGGTGGCGGCTCTCTGCCACAACCGTGCATTGCCGGAGAGCGATCGTGTCGAGGTGATCCGGGGATCCCTTTCGAACCGCGAGGATGTGGAACGCGCCATGGAGGGCGTAACCCACGTCATCCATATGGCCGCCGTGAAGGAATCGCCCGATCTCGTGATCGATGTCGCCATCAAGGGCATGTTCAACCTCATGGAGGCCTTCCGCGCCTCCCCTGTTGCAAGACAGTTCGTTCTCGTCAGCGGCGATTGCGCCGTCGGTCACATCTTTCACGACTACGCCGCCCCGATCACGGAGGAAGCGCCGCGCCGCGCCTACAAGGGCTGCTACGCGCTGACCAAGGTGATCGAGGAAGTGATGCTCGAGCAGTATCAGATCCAGTACGACATCAACGGCACATGCCTGCGCGCGCCTTGGATCATGGAGAAGGACGACTTCCGCTACGCCATGAGCTTCGGGGACGACCAGTTCGGCGGTCCCGCCTGGGACGAGCTGATGACGGCGAGCGCACTGGAAAAGGCGCGCGGCTCGAACGGCGTACCGCTCATGCTCGATCATGAGGGCAAGCCGCTCCGTCGCAATTTCGTGCATGTCTCCGATCTTGTCTCCGCGATCATCGCCGTCATCGACAATGCGGCGGCACGGCAGGAGCTTTTCAATATCGCGATGGACGTACCGGTGAACTACGCCGAGGCGGCCAGCTATCTCGAACAAAGCCGGGATCTCCCGGCTGTGGAAATCCGCACCGACTTCTTCAGCAACTGGTTGGACAACACCAAGGCCCGGCTCCGGCTCGGCTGGAAGCCGTCCTACGACCTCAGAAAGCTGATCGACGAGGCGTGGACCTATGTGCGGGTCGATTCCGATCCGCGCAAGATCTGGTATCCGGGCTGAAATCCGGTGCCTTTCTCTTCACCTATGGGAGGATATGTGATGAAGGGACTGATGAAACTGGCGGCCACAGCGGCCGTACTCGCCTTTGCGGCCACCGGCGCGCAAGCCCAGGAAAAGAAGACACTGGCCATCGTGGTCAAGGGCCTCGACAACCCGTTCTTCGAGCAGATCAACAAGGGTTGCCAGAAGTGGATGTCGGAGAATGCCGACAGCGAATATGAATGCCTCTACACCGGCCCCGCCTCGTCCGCGGATGAAGCCGGCGAAGTGCAGATCGTCGACGATCTTCTGACCCGCGGCGTGGCGGCGATTGCCATTTCCCCGTCCAATGCGCCGGCCATGGCCAACCGGATCCGCCAGATCGCGCCGTCCGTCCCGGTCATGACCATCGATGCCGACTTCCTGGAAGCCGACCGCGACCTGCGCAAGACCTATCTCGGCACCGACAACTACCTGATGGGCGTCAAGATGGCCGAACAGGCAGCAGCCCTGAAACCCGATGGCGGCACCGTCTGCCTGCAACTCGGCAACGTGGCTGCCGACAACATCAACGCCCGCGCACAGGGCTTCCGCGACACGGCATCCGGCGAAAAGGGCATCGACCGCCTGACCGGCCAGGCCGGCTGGACGGAAATCGAGGGCTGCCCGGTCTTTACCAACGACCAGGCCGACCTCGCCAACCAGCAGATGGCCGATACCTTCACCGCCAATCCGGATCTCGATGCCTTCATCCTGATCGGCGGCTGGGCCCAGTTCGCGCCGCAGGCCTATGCGCAGGTGACCGACCAGGTGATGGACAAGCTGAAGTCCAAGGACCTGATCATCATCGCCGGCGACACGCTGCCGCCGCAGACCCAGGCCTTCCGCGACGGCCGCAGCCACGCCCAGGTCGGCCAGCGTCCGTTCGAGATGGGCTACAAGGCGCCCGACGTCATGATCCAGCTCATCAACGGCGAAACCGTCGAAGATCCGCTCTTCACCGGGCTCGACGTCTGCAACGGCGAGGATCCGGGCTTCTGCAAGGACAACTGATCCGCTTCGGCAGTTCTGTCGATACGAGAAAGGCCGGGCCATGCGCCCGGCCTTTCCGCTTTTCATGACTTTCAACATCGACCTGGGTTTGAGGCCGGGTATCGGCGCTACGTCAGGCGGACGGACATTCCGCCATCCGCGAATAACGGGCTCCCCGTCACGAAACTCGACCGGTCGGAGAGAAGAAACAACGCCGCTTGGGCAATCTCCATCGGCTCAGCCATCCGCTTCATCGGGTGCAGGCCGGACACGAACGCCAATACGCTTGGATCGCTTTCGCCACCCATCGGCGTGATCGTTCCGCCCGGCAAGACCGCATTGATCCGGATGTCTTCCGCGGCATGATCAGCGGCCAGGGATTGAACCAGACCGTTCAATTCCGCTTTGGACGCCGCGTAGGCTGCCATCCCCGGCAGGCCGCCATTACTGAGCCCGACGAAAGACGATGTGAAAACCATCGAGCCACTGCCGCGCAACTTTAGCGCCGGAATCTGTGCCTTGGCCGCGAGAAAGGCACTCGTCAGATTGACTGAGATCACTTCCGACCAGTTGGCGAGCGGCATTTCCGGCGCTGCAATCATGTCGCCGACCATGCCGGCATTGTTGAACGCGCCGTCCAGCCCCCCGAATTCCCGGGTGGCGAGATCAACAAGCGCTTCGGCGTAGCTCGCATCCTTCACGTCGCCGGCAAGGAATACGGCGTTAGCGCCACCGCGACGGATCTCATCCGTAACGGCCGCCAGTTCCGCGGATCGCCGTGCGCCGAGAACGACGTTCGCGCCCTCCCTTGAGAACAGCCGCGCCGCCGCGGCCCCGATACCGCTGCTTGCGCCGGTGACAATGATCGTCTTGTTTTCCAGTTCCATGACTTGCTCCTTTCTGGATGTACCGTCGCGCCAATTCAGACAGCTCGCTTGCGGTGCAGCCACCCGATTTCCGTTTCCGACGTCGCTTCAGGACAAAATGCTGCAATTGCAAACACAGGTTGCAATGCATCAATCTCGTTTCGGCAATATTTCCCTCTCCCGGGCCGGCGGAAAAGTCCGCTTCGCGAGTCGGATTCAAGTTGATAATTTTATGATTATGTTATTAGCTAATTTCAGTTGACGGAGGGAGCCGTCAGCAACTTTTGAATGCTCAGGGAGGAGTTATGAGAAAGAATGCCTTGCTTGGCGCGCTCGTGTTTTCGAGTGCGCTCGTCACCGGAGCGTGGGCGGAGGACAAGCCGCAAATGGCTTTTGTCGTCAACGCCGCATCCGATTTCTGGAAACTGGCTGAAGCCGGCGTCAACGCCGCACAGGAAGAACTGCCGAACTACGAAACGCAGTTCCGCTACCCCGCGCAGGGCACCGCCGCGCAACAGAACGCCTTGATGGACGACCTCGTGGCCGCCGGCACCGATGCGATCATGATCTCGTCGGTCGATCCGAAAACCTCGATCGACGCGTTCAACCGGATCGCCGCCCAGATTCCGCTGTTCACGACCGATTCCGATGCGCCCAACAGCGATCGCATCGCCTATCTCGGGTCATCCAACACCGATGCGGGTGTGCAGGCCGGCGAGATGGCGGTCAAGGCCATGCCCGACGGCGGCAAATGCATGGGCTTCGTGGGGTTCCTCGGTGCCGATAACGCGGTCGAGCGTATCGCAGGCTTCCGACAGGCTGTCGAGGGCTCGGGCATCGAGCTCGTCGACGTGCGCGGCGACGATGTCGATTTCGCCCGCGCGCGTGCCAATGTGGACGACGTGTTGGCCGCCCAGCCCGATATCGACTGCATGGTCGGGTTCTATTCCTACAATCCGCCCAAAATCTACGAGGCCCTCCAGGCCGCGGGCCGTCTCGGCGACATCACCGTCATCGCATTCGACGAGGACCCGGTGACGCTGGGCGCGGTGCGCAATGGCGAGTTCGCCGGCACCATCGTCCAGGATCCCTATCAGTGGGGCTATCAGGGCATGAAGCTGATGGCGAGCTACCTGGAAGGCGACAAATCGGGAATCCCGGAAGACGGGCTGATCATCGTTCCCACCAAGGCCATCGACCAGTCCAATGTGGATGCCTTCGAGGCCGAACTCAGGGAACGCCTTGGCAAATAGGTGACCTCCCGGAAGCCTGAGACTGCGCGGGAGCATCCTCCGGTGCCTCCGCGCAGTCGACTTTCTGCAAATTGGCAAGCCTTGCGATGACACCCGGATTTTCCATCAGCCTGTCCGGCATCTCCAAATTCTATCCCGGCGTAGTCGCGCTGTCCGATGTGCGTCTCGAAATCGCCGCCGGAGAGGTCGTGGGCCTCATCGGTGAGAACGGAGCCGGCAAATCGACCCTGATGAAGGTGCTCGGCGGCACCATTTCGCCTGATCGCGGCACGATCGAGGTGGCGGGCGAGAAGCGCGACAGCCTCACACCCTCGGGCGCCATGGCCCGCGGCATCGCCTTCGTCCATCAGGAACTCAACCCCTTCACCAATCTCGACGTCACCGCCAACATCCTGCTCGGACGCGAAAAGACGAAGGGCCTGTTCCGTATGCTCGACCGGCAGGCGATGGAAGACGAAGTCAGGCCGATCCTCGACATGCTCGCAGCACCCTTCGGTCCATCCGACCCGGTGTCCGGCCTCTCGCTGGCAGAACAGCAGCTTCTCGAGATTGCGCGCGCTCTGTCCATAGACGCCCGCCTGGTCATCATGGATGAGCCGACCTCCAGCCTGACCCTCTCTGAGACACGCCGGCTGCTCGATGTCATCCGGCAATTGCAGAAACGCGGCGTCGCCGTCCTCTTCATCAGTCACCGCCTCAACGAGGTCGAAGAAATTTCGGACCGCGTGGTCGTTCTGCGCGACGGGCGAAATGCCGGCGAACTGCCGGCAGGAGGCATCACGCGGGACAAGATGATCTCGATGATGATCGGCCGCGACGTCAAACAATTCTACGAGAAACGCCCGCACGAGGTACGCGCGCCGGTGCTGGAAATCCGCAATGTCGGCACCCGCACCTTCCCCCATGCGCGCGCCAGCCTGACCGTCCACGAGGGCGAGATCCTGGGCCTCGCCGGACTTGTCGGCGCCGGTCGGACGGAACTGGCCCGCGCCGCCTTCGGCATCGATCCCGTCTTGAATGGCGAAATCCGTCTCGCAGGTGAGAAGCTGCCCGATCAGAACGTCGCCGAGGCTATTGCCCGCGGCATGGGCCTGGTGCCCGAGGACCGCAAGGGGCAGGGACTGTTGCTCGATTTCTCCATCGCGCAGAACATTGCCCTGCCCTCGTTGGAGCGGCTTTCCTCGGCGGGCACGGTCTCGACCGAACGCGAACTGGCGCTTGCGGAGGATTCCCGCAAGCGGCTCGGCATCAAGACCGCGACGGTGAACAATGCCGCCGCCGAACTCTCGGGCGGCAATCAGCAGAAGGTGGTTCTGGCCAAATGGCTGGCCATGGAGCCCAAACTGCTGATCGTCGATGAGCCGACGCGCGGCATCGATATCGGCGCCAAGGCTGAAGTCTACCGGGTTTTGCAGGCGCTCGCCGACAAGGGCGTCGGCATCCTGATGATTTCAAGCGACATGGAAGAAGTGATCGGCGTGTCCGACCGGGTGGCGGTCATGCGCGCAGGCGAGATCACCGGCATCCTGTCGGCGGACGAACTGACCGAGCATGGCATTTTGAGCCTGGCGGTGGAATAGGAGCGGGACGAGAACATGAACAAGAAGGATTTGGGTCTGGCCCTCTTGATCCTCGTGGTCGGCGCGGTGGTGGCGATGATCAACCCGCGCTTCCTGTCGCGGATCAATCTGGCGAACACCGCGAACCTCATCGGTCTCTTCGGCCTGTTTTCGATCGCCGAGGCCTTCGTCCTCGTCACGGCCGGGATCGAACTGTCCGTCGGCTCGGTGATTGCGCTCCTCGGCGTGATCTTCATCGACATGATCGTGGTTCAGGGCGTGCCCTGGCCGATCGCGACTGTCATCGTCATCGTCATCGGCGGCATCCTCGGCTCGATCCATGGCTGGCTCATCACCCGGATGAAGCTGCAGCCTTTCGTCGTCACACTGTGCGGCCTGTTGATATATCGCGGTATCGCCCGCTTCTACACCGCGGACGGAACGGCAGGCTTTTCCTATGGCGACAATTTCCCGGTGCTCGCACATGTGGTTTCCGGTCGGACCGCAGGCATTCCGCATTCGATCATCGCCTTCGGCGTGCTGGCCCTCATTTCCTGGTACGTGCTCCACCGCACCGTCTTCGGCCGCCATCTCTTCGCCGTCGGCAAGAACGAGGAAGCCGCGCGGTTCGCCGGCATCAACACCCAGCGCACCATTGTCGCGGCCTATGTGATCTGCCTGGTCCTGACCGCGATCTCGGCGATCTTCCTCGCCATGTACACCCGCTCGGTCCACCCGGCCTCGCACGGCAATTTCTACGAACTCTATGCCATTGCCGCAGCCGTGCTCGGTGGGTTCTCGCTGCGCGGCGGTGAAGGCTCGATCGTCGGCGTGGTGCTCGGCGTGATCCTGCTGCAGGTGCTGCAGAACCTCGTCAACCTTCTCGGCATCCCCTCATCGCTCAATTTCGCGGTGATGGGCAGCGTCATCCTGATCGGGGTTCTGGCCGACAACCAGTTCAACCGCTACCGCGAGCGAAAGCGCCAGTCGCGCATGGCGAACTCTGTGGTCAGCGGTGCGGAACAGACGGGCTGACGCCTAGGCCAGGTCCCGCGCGTCACGTTCGACCTTCTGGGCCGGGAACGGCGTTGCCAGAAGAATGGCAAGGCCCACGACGAAGAAGATGATCAATGTCGCCATGCCGTAACGCGCCGAGCCGGTCATCAGCGTCACGGTGGCAACCGACAGCGGCGCGAGGAACGAGGTTGCCCGACCCGACAGCGCATAGATGCCGAAATAGCGGCCCGCATCGTCGGGATGAATGCTCTGCGCCAGATAGGACCGTGAGGACGCCTGCACCGGACCGAAGGCGATGCCGATCAGCAGGCCGAAGAGGATGTAGACCTTTTCCGCCGGTGTACCGAACAATCCGCCGGATTCTGTCGTGCCCATCTGGATCAGCCCGAAGAGCGTGAAGCCGGGACCGGTGGAAATGATGCCGATCGTCGCAATCAGCAGACACACGATCGACAGCACGACGATGGCCTTGGAGCCCATCTTGTAATCAAGCCGCGAGGCCCAGATGCAGCCGCCGATGGCGACCACGTTCAGGATGATCCCGAATATGCCGATCTCCATCGTCTTCCAGCCGAACATGCCCGCCGCGAAGGTGCCGCCAAGCGCCAGAAGACCGTTGACCCCATCCTGGTAGATCATTCGCGCGATCAGAAACTTCAGAATGCCGGCCTTGCGCCGGACTTCGGAGATCGTCCCGGCGAGTTCGCGCAAGCCTGTGCTGACGGCGGAACCCACCGAGGTCGGGCGATGATAATCGGGCGTAAAGAGGAACATCGGCAGCAGGAACACGAGATACCACATGGCCGCCAACGGTCCGGTGGCGCGTGCGCCCTCGCCTTGAGCCGGATCGAGCCCGAAGATCGGCGTCAGGCCCAGAAGCGTCTTGCCCGTCTCCTCGTTGCCGGCCATGAACAGGACCACGAAGATCAGCACGATCATCCCGCCCAGATAGCCGAGCCCCCATGCGATGTTGGAGATGCGCCCGACATTTTCGGGCTTCACCAGCCGCGGCATCATCGAATCGTTGAAGACGATCGAGAACTCGGCCGCCACCGAGGCGAGAACGATCAGAAGGAATGGAAAGAACAGCGACGAACCAGGCGCCGCCCACCAGAGCGAGATCAGCGCCGCGATCTTGACCACCGCGAAGGCCGCAATCCACGGTTTGCGTGGACCAACCGCATCGGCGATGGAGCCCAGAACCGGAGACATGATGGCGATGATGAAACCCGACGCCGTGATCGCATAGCCCCACCAGGCCTGACCGAGGTCCGGATCCTTTGCCAATTGCGAGACGAAGTAAGGGCCGAAGATGAAGGTGATAACGACCGTGAAGAATGGCTGGGCCGCCCAGTCGAACATCATCCAGCCGAAAATGCCGCGCCGTGGCACGGGCTTTTCCGCGATCGGTTCACTCATTGCGCATCCCTCCCCGATCGCATCGGCGATCTTCGCCCGCGGGTCCCGCGTCAACAGTTACTATGCGCGCAGTGAACGCGCCAGATCGCTCATCATCCCGGCGGCGACCGTCAGTTTTGCCACGGTCAGTTCGCCGGTCTCCGCCAGCTGCAGAATCTGCCCCGCCACATGGCCGATACGCCCGTGATTCTCGGCCCGCCAGCTCTCGAATGGATCCTCGGCATCGGCGAATGACTTGAGCGCCGATATGGCGATCACCCGGCGCGCCTCGTAAATCTCGTCGAGATTGCGACCCAATGCCAGGTTCTCGTAATGATCGACCGGCTGAAGACGTGCCGCGGCAGCCTGGATGCGACCGATACGGAACGCCTCCGTGATGGCGAAGTAGGTCTGGATGACCTTGTCGATGCTCTCGCTCGACAGCCGCGCGACGCGAAGCACATCGGGCACAAGCACCCGAACGGACAGACGCGCGATATCGGCAGCCAGCGCATCGGGAATTCCGAGTTCAGTCAGCCGCGACTTCGTTTCGTCCATCTCGCCTTCGAGGAATTCAGGCACCGCATCGAGAAGCATCGGCAAGTGCTTGTCGACGGCAGCGCGCATCTCGGCAACGGTCGCGCTGATCTCTCCGCTCATTGCGGTACCGGTTTTCAGCGCCCAGGTGGATGTGGCGCTCAGCGCCTGGCCGATCCGGGCATAGAGTTCGTTCTGGAGCTCACCCGGCACCTTGGTATCAAGCGCGTCGATCCGCTCATAGAGGTCGGGAAGCGACAGCCCGTCTCGCGCCATCACGAAGGCGCGGACGACATCAGGCGCCGTGGCACCCGACTGGTCACCCATGTGAATCACGAAGGCCGGGCCGCCGCGATTGATCGCGTCATTGCCGAGAAGCGTAGCCACGATCTCGCGGCGTAGCCGGTGCGTTTCGATGTCGCCCTGATAATCATCCTGCATTTTCGGCGGGAAATAGCTCATGAGCGTGTCGTGGAAATAAGGATCGTCCGGCAGATCAGACGCCACGATCTCGTCGAACAGCACGATCTTGGCGTAAGATAAGAGCACGCCGATTTCCGGTCGCGTCAGCGCACGGCCCGCCGCGCGGCGTTCGGCGATGGCTGCATCGTCGGGCAGCGTCTCGACCTTGCGCTTGAGCAGGTCGCGGCTTTCGAGCGCATTCATCAGCCGGGCATGTTCGGAAAGGCCTGCAAGGCCCTCATTGTGGGCCAGCGAGATGGCAAGCGTCTGCAGATAGTTGTTGCGCAGCACGAGTTCCGCTACCGCATCTGTCATCGAGGCGAGCAGCGTGTTGCGATCCTCGCGTGTCAGCCGGTTCTCACGCATCGCATTGGCAAGCGCGATCTTGATGTTGACCTCGACGTCCGACGAATTCACGCCGGCCGAATTGTCGATCGCATCCGAATTGCAGCGCCCACCATTGGCAGCATAGGCGATGCGACCCTTCTGGGTGACGCCCAGATTTGCGCCCTCCCCGATCACCTTGGCCTGCACCTCGTCGGCGGTCACGCGGATCACGTCATTGGCGCGGTCGCCCACTTCCGTATCCGCTTCGCCGGCAGCCTTGATGTAGGTGCCGATTCCGCCGAACCAGAGAAGATCGACCTCCATGCGAAGAATGGCCGACATGATCTCCTGCGGCGTTGTACGCCCCGGCTCCATGCCGATGGCCTTTGCCGCTTCCTCCGTCAGTTCCACCGATTTCAGCGAGCGCGGGATGATCATGCCGCCCGCAGACATCTTCTCCTTGTCGTAGTCCTGCCAGCTCGTGCGCGGCAGGTCGAAGAGCCGTTTGCGTTCGGCGAATCCGGCTTCGAAATCCGGATTCGGATCGATGAAGATGTCGCGGTGATCATAGGCGGCCACAAGCCGGATCTTCTCCGACAACAGCATGCCGTTGCCGAACACGTCGCCCGACATGTCACCGATACCGGCGACTGTGAAGGGTTCGCTCTGGATGTCGATATCCATCTCGCGGAAGTGGCGCTTGACCGCTTCCCAGGCACCCCGCGCGGTGATGCCCATCTTCTTGTGGTCATAGCCGGCCGACCCGCCGGAGGCAAAGGCGTCATCAAGCCAGAAGTCCTGCTCCTGGCTGATCGCATTCGCCGTATCAGAGAATGTCGCCGTGCCCTTGTCGGCGGCCACCACGAAATAGGGATCGTCGCCATCGTGGCGAACAGTATCGGCGGGCGGCAGAACCGTGTCGCCGTCGAGATTGTCGGTGACCGACAGAAGCGTGCGGATGAAGAGCTTGTAAGCGTCACGCCCGGCCTCGAAAACCGCCTCGCGACCGCCATCCACCGGCAGGCGCTTGGGATAGAACCCGCCCTTGGCGCCGACCGGCACGATCACGGCATTCTTGACCTGCTGTGCTTTCACAAGACCCAGAACCTCGGTGCGGTAATCCTGGGCGCGGTCCGACCAGCGCAGACCACCGCGCGCAATGGGACCGAAGCGCAGATGAACGCCTTCGACCGCAGCGCCATAAACGAAGATCTCGCGGAACGGTCGCGGCTCGGGCAGCGCTTCGAGTGCGCGCGGATCGAGCTTGAAAGCGAGATTGGGCCTCGGATGTCCGTTCTCGTCACGCTGGAAATAGTTTGTCCTGAGCGTCGAGGTGATCGCATTGGCGAAGCGGCGGATGATCCGGTCATCGTCCTGGCTCGGCACCTCGGCGAGG